>MDTD01197135.1_pt1 | contig 79495 bp, 53 predicted proteins | sample 811221 | NCBI WGS metagenome assembly MDTD01 (sample SAMN05326646, study PRJNA326480) | marine metagenome | isolation source: seawater | place: Pacific Ocean: South West | collected 2011 | reverse complement strand
TGGTGGCGATTCGCTGACCTATGCATGGGACTTGGACAACGACGGTGAGTACGACGATGCTATTGGCATGTCACCGACGGTCACCTGGGACACGCTTAATGCCTTGGGGTTAGCCAGTGATGGTAGTGTTCACACCATCGGTTTACAGGTTTCAGATGATGGAGATTTGAGTACGTCTACGGCAAGCCTCACGATCAATAACATACTGCCAACAGTAATCAGCGGTGGTGCTTACCAGATCAACGAAGGTTCAAGTCTCACACTTGATGCCTCAGGCTCCACGGATGCTGGCAGTGATTCGCTGACCTATGCATGGGATTTGGATAACGATGGTGAGTACGACGATGTTATTGGCGTGTCACCAACGGTCGCTTGGGACACACTTCATGCCATGGGACTCTCCAGTGATGGTACGGCACACACTGTCGGCGTACGGGTCTCCGATGACACCGGCAGCAGTACCGCCAGCACGACATTGTCCATCTACAACGTGGCGCCCGTATCCAATATCGGTGATGCATATGTAATCAACGAAGGTTCTAGTCTCATACTCGATGCCACAGGCTCCACGGATGCTGGCAGTGATTCGCTGACCTATGCATGGGACTTGGATAATGATGGCGTATACGACGATGCTACTGGCGTGTCACCGACGATTACCTGGGGCACACTTGATGCATTGGGATTATCCAGTGATGGCAGTGATCACACCATTGGTTTGCAGGTTACTGATACCGAGTTTGCCATTGATGTCACGACAACGACGCTGACCATTAATAATGTGTTACCTGTTACAGCTGCCGGTGGTATTTATGTGATTGATGAAGGCGATGTTCTTTCGTTGGACGCTTCAGGTACGACCGATATTGGCGGCGATTTACTGACCTATGCGTGGGACTTGGACGACGACGGTTTGTACGACGATGCTAGTGGTGCCTCCCCAATAATTGGCTGGTCAACGCTCAATGCATTAGGACTCTCCAGTGACGGTATTGCACACCAAATAGGTTTGCAGGTCACCGATGATATCGGCAGTAGTACGACATTCACGGAACTGATTATCAACAACCTCCCGCCAGTTGTTGATGCTGGATTAGATCAGACGACATCCGAAGCAGTGCAGATCACCTTAACAGGTTCGGCCACGGATTTGGATGTGAATGATACGCATACACTGACATGGGACTTTGGTGATGGCAGTCAGACAGTTGTCGGGACACAGGTGCAACATACCTACCCGGACAATGGCAGTTACACCGTGACCTTGACTGCGTTGGATCAGGATGGTGGTCAAGCAACCGATTCACTTCTCGTGACAGTTAATAACACCGATCCCACCATAGATTCACTTGCGGGTGATGTCGAAGTGTTTGGCGGGTTTGAAGCTCAATTTAATGCATCGGCTAGTGATGCGGCAGGCAGCCATGACCCCTTGACCTACACTTGGGATTTTGGAGATGGCAGTGATCCGGTGACCGGGCAGAACCTGACCTCAACGAATCATACCTATACACAATTTGGCCTCATGACGGTGACCTTGACAGTGGCAGATGATGACGGTGGGCAGACGCAAGATACATGGTTTGTAACGGTGAAGCGACCAGTGGTGACAGACCAATTCATGTTCTACAACAACACCATTTATGACGGCAATGGTTCGCAAGTATCAGCAATCGATGCAAATGCAATTGACACCAGTAAGACCGCACTGCTCCCCGGCGAGACTGCGGATACCTCGAACTACTCTACCTGCGTCAGTGGCATTAACGGCATCATGATCGATGTGCTTGGATTGGCTGATCCATCCGTTTTGACAATCGACGATCTTGAATTGAGGGTCGGTAATGACAATCAAACCAATTCATGGAGCAACGCACCTCAAGCGACGCTTAACCTGCTCCAGGGGGCTGGTGAGAATGGTACCGATCGCCTGGTCATCACATGGCCTGATGAATCAATCACCCAGACTTGGCTTGAGGTTCGTCTGTTGGCTAACACCAATACCAAACTGCAAGCAGATCACGTGTTCTACTTTGGCAATATGATTGGTGAAGTTACAGGTGATGGATTCGTGAGTATCTCTGATGTCTTTAAAATATGGAACAATCGCCGAGAACCCGGCATTGATACGCAAGTGCCAGTCACCAATCAATACGATCTGAATCAAGATGGCTGGGTGACGATTACAGATGTTTTTCTGGCATGGAATAATCGAGCAGAACAAGGTATTGATGCAGGGCTGTCCATGATTCAACCCCCAGTTGAAAATGCGCCATTGGTACAGTCCATCGAGCCTGTACAGGTTGAGAGCCGACTGGCTATGGCTCTAGCGAGCATGCAAGGTCGCTACGCCATGTCATTGGTCCAAAGCGATAGTCCATCTTATCAACTAGCTGATATCTCGATCTCGGATTACCTGCTCGAATTTTGATGCCATCTTCAAAGTGCCACCGTAGTAATAACTTTGTATTACTTATGAAATCTAAGACCCACTTTGACTTGCATAATGTGTTTGAAACGCTTTGAAAATCAGTTGTGATTCAATTGAATTGACATCAGTGATAAGCAATGGACATAAAAAAAACGACTGCATGTTTTGCATGCAGTCGTTTCATTTTATGGGCCCGACAGGACTCGAACCTGTGACCTCACCGTTATCAGCGGTGTGCTCTACCAGCTGAGCTACGAGCCCGTAGCTTTGAGGCGGAATAATGTAACGCAACTTCATTCGATGGTCAAATCCGCAACTCATCTCAAATTAGCAATCTGCTCCGCGAAGATTATCGGAACCTGATGATTGCTATCCAACTCGACAGTTCCTCAAAGCTGAATCGGATTGAAATACAGATATCTCTGGTCGTTACATGACCATCCATGGATCAGTCAACCAGTTCGCCCACGAGCATAATCGCGCCGGTGTACCAGTCGAGTGGTTCATACTTTGCAGGATTTTTGTCGAAGTCGGCATGCTTTGATTCAAAGAGAATTTCTCGTTTGTCGAACTTCTCATCCAGCACGGTGATCTTGACGGTGTGGACTTGGTCAGGCTTGAAATCTTGCCCAAGACCGAGCATGGACAGACGGGTGTAGGAACAGTAACGGTCCATGCGTTTGATTTTGCGGGTCTTGCCATCGACATCCACCTCGACCATGCCGCAGCCAGGGCCAAGTAGATCGTAAAGGTAGAGTGTTGAGCCTTTGAACTTGAAGCTCAATGTTGCGCCGGGTTCTAGTTTCCAGACACTGGGCATGCGACTGCCAAATGATTTGCCCAGGCCTGTGTTGTTGGGTAATTCGGTTGCAGTGCCTCTGATCATGTCCTTGGTCAGGGCGATCATCTTGGCTGACTCCCAGTTGGCTGGATCAAGTGGGGCGGTGAGTTGATGGTTGCCGACTGATCCGGAAGCTTTGATTGCCGGGATGCTGCGTTCAATGGCTCTCATATAGAGATGGTGTCCAGTCGATGTGTAAGGATGCACACCGTCTTTGGCAAAGACGATTACACCATCCTTGGTCATGGGCAGTTTCTCGCTGTCGAAATTTACATCATCGCCTGAGACAGCTGTCACCTTGGCGTTGGGGTCTTTCATGACCAGCTTGCCTTCTTTCTCAAGCTTGGCAGCTTCAATACCCAGGTGAATCGAGGGGATGGCATAGTGATCGGCGACAGCTTCCATGACCGAAGCGGATCGTTTCATTTTGCCAGCTTGGAGGTTTTTGACGTTGCCTGCAACAATGGTGTAGACAAAGACAATGTCGCAGTCAGGTAGCTTCGTCCAGGTCTGCCGCACAATGCCTTCCATGGCTTTGGTGATTTGCGAGGGTGACGCGCGACTGTCATTGACTGCAAATTCCACGAAGAGCAGATCCGGTATGTGACGCAGTACATCACGTTCAAGTCGGAAGACGCCCAGATTGGAACCTGTCCCGCCGATGGCAGCATGGATCCCTTTGAACTTCACATTGGGGTTTTGTGCTTCGAACCATTTTTGACTCAGCACGCGGTAGCCCGGTTGAGCGGTGATGCTGCCGCCCAGATACGCGATGGTGATGTCGTCACCTTTTTGAATCTTGGCAAAGAAGTTGGGCAATCCGCTGCGTGGCGAACATTCCACAGCATCACGCAGTGGATAGTCATCTGCCCCCAAGCAGGGGTTGGCAAGACAAAACATACCAATCGTCAACAGGGCTAAGACAGCAGTTTTCATGAGCAATGAACTCCGTGTGTTTTTAAATGGATAAATGACGAGCTATTTATTGTAGCCCGCTACAGAGTCAAAGTTGCGATTGGTTTTGTATCCGTTGACCGTGAAGATGTGTCTATTCGACATGTATTCGAGACGTATCATGGTCGGTGGTTTGATTTCGGTAGAGCTGTATTTGAGACTTGTTTGGAATCTTACCTCGCATTGATGATAGTTTGGTTTATGGGTTTGCGTTGCCTGTGACCAATGCTGCTTTGGGTGGGGCAGTCGATGCACGGGTGATTAATTCAGGGGTCACGCGCATGGAGCATCCATCGCCAGGTTGGATCGGCCGACGCATCCGCATCACCATTAACTGCACAGCCTGTTGGCCGACGAGATAGCTGGGGGTGCGGATGGTGGTCAGGGGCGGGGAGACAAGCGAAGCAATTTCCGAATCATCAAAGCCCACCACACTCACATCATCAGGTATCCGCAGATGCAGATGATAAGCTGCGCGCTGGATGGCAACTGCTGCCCCGTCATAGCAGCAGAGCATGGCAGTGGGGCGATCCTCACCTGCTATGACTTTCTCCACGCCTGCCTGCATGTGATCAATTTCACAACTGCCACTGACAATCCAGTCTTGTCGCAATTCAAGTCCTGCATCCACGACCATGGTTTTAAACGCAGCAAGACGATCACGGAAGACCATGTTGTTATCAAGGTCGCCTGCAACGTAGCCAATTCGTGTGTGCCCCAGTTCGCGTAGATGTTCAAAACCAAGACGAATGCCTTTGTGATTGTCGATACCCACATAGTCCGGCCAGCCGTTGTGATCCCATGTCATCATGCTGACCACCGGGCATTGGCAGAGCTGAAGAAAGTCCGTCACATCCTGTCGGTAGATGCCCATCAGGAACACGCCACGGGTGTCGGTATTGCTGATCTGGTTGAGTATTTCGGTGGTCTGTATGTCCTGCATCACCTGGACTTCAGTGCGAAACCCGATCGACCGTGCTTCACCAATCACGCCGTTCATCACATGCCTTGTAAAGGAACTGCTGAATCGGTTCTCACGGGAAAAGTATTCCGACATGGGCAGGCTCGAAGCATGGTGATGACTGTTAAACGGATCCTCAGGAATCGGCACAATCGGGAACCGCACCACATTGAGGATCCGAAAGATACCAGCCTTGTTCTTTGAATCCGTCTGTTTGCTGCGCCGGCCAAGAAGTCGGGGCATCTGTCCGCTCTCCCGGACTACCGCCAAAACGGCGTCGCGTGCCTTGGGACTGACATTCTGGTGGTTGTTGAGCACGCGCGAAACCGTGGCTGTGGAAAGCCCGACTTTTTCGGCGATCTGTTGTGCAGTCAAAGACATGGTGAAACTCCAATGAAGTAAAGTCAATTAAGTTTACACTAGTTTGCATGAAATATCAAGAAAACTATATAAAAATATCTTGACCTTGCAGTATTTCAGAAATATAGTTTTGTGAGTATTCAGAATGTATATCAGGATTAACAGCTATTATTCATTGGGTTTTATTTTCAATTGCATGACTTTGCATGAAAACAATATTTTAAAATGAAATATAGTCCTGCCGTGCAAGCCGTTTGTCCATTAGATTACATGGCTTACGGTTGCGTTGAAACGAAGAACAGTTAATTGAGGATTTGAGCCATGAATCATGTCCATGAAAAATCAGATACCGTCACCAGCCCACAGATTGTCGCAGTGAATCGTAATCAATATCGTGTTGCTTTTACGCTCATTGAGCTTTTGGTGGTGATTTCCATCATCTCTTTGCTTATTGCGATTTTGCTGCCGTCACTGGCCAAGGCTCGTAAGTCCGCCAGGCGATTGCAGTGTCTTTCGAATGTCCGACAGTTGCAGCTTTTTAGTCAGGCTTATGCCAATGATTTTAATGGTTGGTATTTGCCACCAATGACCGAATTTAACAAGATCAACTGGCAGCACACCTACTGGTCAAATGACTCACGAACCCGACAGTACGTGGATTTGAAGCCTTACACGCCTGTTCATTCAAACTCCGCAGATCGAAGCCGAATCTGTCCCGATGCGACTTATGCGGTGGAACATGCCAATCCTGATAACTCAGTGAGTATGCGTTACTCCTATGGCATGAATTTCAGCGAATACTACGATTGGCATTACCCAGACTATTACGTCTATTCCAATCCCGAACCATTGATATTTGTGGGTTATCGGGATGCTTTGATAAGACGTCCAAGCACGGTCTTTTCCTTTGTGGATTCGCGTGAAGCGGCAGTGACCATGGGCAAGTCCTCGGGCTATATCAATGAGAATACTTCGGGCCAATTCATGACCGCATACCGACATGAAAATGGGGCCAACCTCGTGATGTATGACGGGCATGCACAGTTCTTGAAGCGGGAATTGATCGACTACGCCTACCTCACAGCTGATGAGCAGAAGAAACTTTGGCTTGCCTATGACGTCCCTTGATCTGTTCTCACTGCAGGCAAGGGGCAAAGAGTTTGCATGCATCATTGTTTAATCGTTGACTATCTAGAGGATGACATATGAATCGCATTGATATGATGGCGACTCAATTCGCCAATACATCCCGAGTCGGTGCTGCAGGTGTCCGTCGACACCCACGCGGAGCGTTTACGCTGATCGAATTGCTGGTGGTGATCTCCATTATCTCAATGCTCATTGCCATCCTTCTGCCGGCATTGGGTAAGGCAAGAGAAGCGTCCAAACGGATGCAGTGCCTGTCTAATCTGCGGGGCATTATGGTGAGCAGTGCCAGTTATTCAGCGGATAGCAATGATTGGTTCATGCCGGTTTACCCGGAGTATCACTACAACGATTCAAGTGGTCTGCCGACACTGTCCTGGGCTCAAAGTCGCATCACACGTGGTTATCTTGGATACAAGCCTGCGGATAACAGTGGTGGTTCTGATGCTCAGCCTGCGGTGACATGCCCCAAGTCCTACGCCAGTGCCAATACCAACAGTTGGAACGGTGAAGCAAATATGCATCGCTCCTATGGTGGCAATTTCACGGACTTCATCACATGGGGGACCCCAAATTACCTTTGGCAGAATCCTGTTTCGGCACGTCCTCATGTCGTGGGATACACCTCGATCCAGATTTTGTCGCCGGCGAAAAAGCTGGCCTTTGCCGACGCATTGGATGGCGGGATCCGTGAATCGAGTTCCCCGAATTATGATGGCGAACACCTTCCTGCAACCAACACGCAAACTGCCTACCGTCACGATAACAGTCTCAATGTCTCCTACTACGACGGACATTCGGCTAATTCACCTCGTGAAGTGATTGATAGCAGTTACCTGACTACTCAGCAGATCGATGATCTGTGGTTCGTATATCCCAAGTAAGTTCAAAACCCATTATTTCAAAAAGGTATTGCTCATGCGTTTATTGTGCATTGCAGCTATCGTCAGTGTTTTTCTTGCAGGCATTCAGGCCAATGTCACTGTTGTGCAGGGGGCGTCTTCGGATACGACTGAGCTTCTGACAGCAGACATTTCGATTCGACCGTCATCGGCTGATGTGCAGGCCACGCCCTTGGCAGATGCAAAAGGACAGAGCATCACGATCAAGCCCGGTAGTGACAAGTGGCCGGGTATCACGCTCAAGCCAACTACCAGCACCGTCTGGGATCTCTCAGGCCGAGCGCATCTCGAAGCTGTTGTGAAAAACACAGGTGACAAAACCATTCGCGTGAGCTTCCGTGTGGACAATCCGCATACACAACAGAATCGCAATCCGTGGAACTGTGAATTAAAAGACATCCCCGCAGGCGCAACGCAAACCGTCAAGGTGGTCTTTGGCAAGTCATGGGGTTTTCAACCCGGCTATGCACTGGACTCCTCGCGCGTTGCGATGATGTTGTTTTTCCTGGGTAAGTCCGAGCAAACACAGTCCTTTGAAATTTTGTCCATCACGCCCGGTGGCAAAGCTGATCCTGCCAGCCAGTCAGCCTCTGCGACGCGTGCAGCACCTGATGGGAGTCTGGCTCCCAAAGCACTCTTGGATATGCTCAATCCCGATTTGCTTTCGCTGGTCAAAGGTTCGTCAGATCAAATCAGCATCGCCCGTGCTCATGTGGGTGAAGGTGCAGGACTCAAAGCTGAATTCCATCCCGGTGCGGATGCCTGGCCGGGGATACGTATCCGACCTGCTGGCAGTTCGGCGTGGAATCTTTCAGGCTATTCACAGGTTCGCGCTCGTGTTGCCAATACAGGTAACCATCCCATGAGTCTGAGTCTGCGTGTGGACAACCCTTCGCGCCCTGACAACCGTAACACATGGAACTGTGAAGGTCTCACCATTGCTCCGGGGCAGACCGCAACGCTCATTGTTAACTTCGGTCATTCGTTTGGTGGCAAAGGTTACGATCTTGATCCTTCAAACGTTAATAGCTTGCTGCTGTTTTGTTCCAAGCTCAATGTCCCCGTGGCATTCAAGGTTGAATCCATCGTTGCAGGCAACAAGACCGACTCCGATGCACAGTACAAGCACAAGGAAGTTGACCTGCGCTTTAAGCCCAAGGATGGTTTGATTCTTGGTGGTGCGGATTTTGATGCAGACAAACAGGCACGCGGACACCATCATGGTAAGGTGCGTTGGAACGCTGCTAAGAACGTCTTGGATATCGAACTGCCACGCCAGAACAGTCGTGCCCAACTCATGCCACTCAAAGGCTATTGGCATCTTGGTGATGGCAATCAGTTGGCGGTGACGATTCAAAATACGGGTACTGATATGGCCTCGCCGCGTGTTCGACTTGCCAGTCAGGCTGGTGCGATTGAGCAGACTTCAAGTCCTATCAAACCCGGTCAAATCCAAACTTTGATCCTGTCCTTTATTCCCGAAGTGCCCTGGCAGGGATATTGGTCCGCAACTCAAAAAGGCAAGCACAGTGTTGACGGAACCGGCACGAAATTTAACAGTGATAAATGCAATGAACTGACCATTCACAACGACACCGGCAAGCCCGCAACGTTACAGGTCAAACGCATCGTCTGCGAGACAGCGCTGGCGGACATCCCTGATTGGGTTGGCAAGCGACCACCCGTTGAAGGTGATTGGGTGCAGACCATGGATGACAACTTTGATGGTAGCACATTGAACACGACCAACTGGTCAAACACCGGCCCCAACTACTGGGACAAAGTCAGTCGTTGGAGTCCGAAAAATGCGATCATGGGCGAGGGTGTCGTGCGACTGCGTTATGAGAAAAAGTACGGACCGCATAATGATGATCCAAATGCTCGGCCACGGAATCTCACTGGCAAAATATTTGCTGACTACACCGGCGGATACCTCGAAACGGATCGGAAGTTCACCCAACGCTACGGCTACTTTGAAGCTCGCATGAAGTTGCCCGCCACCAAGGGACTCTGGCCGGCGTTCTGGATGATGCCTGACCGTGGGCCGGATGTGCCTCGTGCCGAACGCGGAACCACGCGCAACGGTGGCATGGAATTCGACATTATGGAAGCACTCTCCGTATGGGGTCCGCACCGATACAACGTTGCATTCCACTGGGATGATTACGGTTCGCAGCACAAGAGCATCGGTACCAACAATATCTACTTCGCCCCTGACAAAGAGGGTTTCTTCACCGCCGGACTCCTGTGGCTGCCGGGCAAAGCCGTCTTTTATGCCAACGGTCAGGAGGTCGGACGTTGGGAAAATGACCGCATCTGCAATGTACCTGCATACATGATGTTCACCATGCCTAACGGCGGTTGGGACGGCAATGTGCTCGATGATTCGGATCTGCCTGATGACTTTATCATTGACTATGTCCGTGTCTGGCAACGCAAAGACCTGATGCAGAAATAAGCATCAGGCAGACTGACAATTTGATCTGTGATTTTTCGTAAACACGACTTGGCAGCTGATTCATATTCCTGGATCAGCTGCCGCCTGTGACAAGCTGCGCGATCGTTGCGCCGGTCACAGGACATCTCCGCATTGTATTGGGATCACCCCATGAGTCTCGCACGTTTGAAAATTTGCAACGTAACCCTCAACGCACATCAGAAAGTTCACAGCCATGAGAAACGCACCGTTGTTTACCGTCATCCTGTTGATGTTGTCTGTCCTTCACGCCAACGCACAAGCCTATACCGATGAAATCCTCAGCGTGGACTTCCCGGCAAGTGTTGTCACGGATGGAACGATTTCGATTCCTTGCCAATGGACGACCTCAACGGATCGTGACATGGTGCTCAAGGTCTGGAGTAATGACTGGGCAGTGCTTGCTGGGATTAGCACGATCACGGTACCTGCCGGCTCTTTTGATCAGGACTTGGCAGTGGATGTGACTGGATTGGTTGAGGGTGATTTGTATCACCTGCATGTGGCACTTGAGCCTTTAAATTCCTCGACGCGATTGGATCAAGCCTATCAGTTCAGTACGCCAGCAGCGGCGCCGGTTTATGCAGATGAACTTGTGAATGTGGATTTCCCACAGAGCCTGCCTGCGGATGGGACGGTCACGGTTCCCTGCCAGTGGACGACATCGACGGATCGTGATGTGGTATTCAAGGTCTGGAATTATGATTGGACAGTGCTTGCGGGGATCAGCAACATCACTGTGGCAGCAGGCAATCACGATCAGGACTTGTCTGTAAATGTGTCAGGTCTGGTTGAAGGTGATCTGTATCATTTGCATGTTGCCATCGAGCCATTGAATTCTTCGACGCGACTGGATCAGGCGTATCAATTCAGTATCCCGGCGGTAGCGGGGCAGGGGTCTGTGATTTTAAGTTCATTGACCCAAGCGCAACGACTCGAAGCCATCGAAGGTTTAATTGCGTATCAGGAAAACTTGATCCTCAGCAATGCACAGGCTCAGCAGCAAGCTTTCGTCCCCAATCGCGGGACGGTCTATTACTACAACCTCAATGCCTCAACCAACGGCACAGGACTCACCCCCCAGAGTCCGCGGAACCGCATGTTGCTTGATCCCTATTCACCTTATGTCACGTCCGGTGATACCCATCTGTTTCTTGAGGGGATGGAACATGATCTGGGCGTCCATGCCAACGGCACGCTTAATGTCCTCAACAGTGGAACCGCAACACTCGGGCCGGTCATTGGTACCTATGAAGCAGGGACTGGCGCTCGCGTGATTGATCCGGCGAGACGTGCCACACTGACATCGTCTAGCTATTACAAAGTGATCAAATCCGCCAGTGGGTTTAACGATGCCAATCTCCCCATTGATGTGAGTATCAGTGGTATCAATATCCGTATGCAGAATGTCGAACGTATGTCCGATGGCACGTATGGTCAAAAAGACTTCGCTCGTGGGATTCATCTCAATGGTGAACGAATTCTCATTGAGCATTGCGATGTCATCGACGACATTCCTGAGCTTACGGACCCCAATGACAAAATCGCATTTTCCTTGATCATGGGGATCGAGCTCTATGGCAATGAGCCCACCGTGCGCAATTGTCGCGTGCTGATGAAGGATGGTGACTGTCTGTATATCGGGGGCGTGACGAATATGCCTCGGTCCTATGGTTACAATCCTGAAATTGTGGGTAACGAGTTTCGAATCCTCGGGCCGACGCGCAATGACCGCACGGGTGGCGACTGTCTGCAAATCACCAATACCCGATTGATGGATGGGGGCCTGGTCTATGGCAACGTGATGGAAAACACCGTCAATGCCAAGGGTGTTTTGATCGTGGAAAATACCGATCCCGTTGATCCGAACAACATCAACCCGATGTGGATTACAAACAACCTGCTCATTGGTTGTGACCCAGGTAACACGCCATACTTCTTTGCGCCGGACGCTTCGGGCAATTGGCTAAACGGGACAACGCCCATGCCACAGAAGTGTCTGACCATTGGCCGTTATGTCAATGTTCTGGGCAATATGCTCGTTGATTCACAATTCGGTATACACACGTTCAGCGGATACAACGACATTATTGGCAATGTCATCATCATGCGACATGGTGCAGCCAATGCTCTTGCAGCCGACCAGTATCGCGCCGGTCTGAATTGTTACTACGGCAATATGAATATCATCGGTAATACTTTCCTGGCAGAGTTTGACAGTGATGCGGGGCTGACATTTGCCACCATGGATCACTCGTGGCTATCCAACAATACCGAAGGCAATATCGCGTCCGGCAATTTCCAGATCGGATTCCATGTCAGCGGCCCGTTGTCGTTCCTGCGAAACAACGCCTACGGCATTGCCACCGAGTATCATGTCTATGACAACAGCGGTACCGCCACCAACGGCACCAGTCAGGCCATGCCAAGTGGCAACAGCATCGCCAATCCATCCTTGTCGACGTTCCTTTATCCCTTGGACGGTACAGGCCTGATTGCCGAGCCCCAATGGGACACCATTGACCTGTATGGCAATCCATTCACCGGGATGCAAGGGGCTGTACAAGCTCAACCCACTCCGTAAAACCAATTGCTGAAATATAAAATCGAATAAGGCGTCAGGGTTAGTGAATCAACCTGACGCCTTTTTTACGTGTATGGATTGCTCGGTCCAGATTAAGCGGAAGCAGGGTCAATTGAAACACGATCGCAAAGCAAGCCAAAGTCATGTGAATTAATTTTGTTTGAGCCCTTGTCGTTGAACTTTAATATGTGAGAATGGATTATCATTTGTGTTTATTGAGGCCTTTGAAAAACCAGAATGCATTTTCACCGCCAAGACGCCAAGGACGCTAAGTTCGAAGAGAAAGACAACAAGGCATTTTTTTAACCACAGAGGACACAGAGAGCACAGAGGTTCAAAACTTTGAAACGCATTGATTCTTGTCTCTTGCTCTGCGACCTCTGTGGTTAAATTGGATTTCTCTGCCTTTAGAACTCTGCGTCCTTGACGTCTTGGCGGTGAAAAAAATGTGTTTTTCAAAAGTCTCCATTGTCACTGGCAGAGTACGTTAGCCAGCGAAAGGTTGTTTATATGTACGGCTCGTTAACCCATCGTCTTGAATCTCAGCAAGACAGTTTCCAGAATCAAAGTCACACTGATCATCCCAACTGTTTTGTTTGCCAACCCCATCGGCCGTTCGGACTCCGCATGGCTTACGAACCGCAACCCGATGGCAGTGTCCTTGCGCACATGGATTGTCCAAAGCTTTGGCAGGGGTATCCGGGGATGGTGCATGGCGGGATCATCGCATCGATCCTTGATGGGGCGATGACGCATTGTCTTTTTGCTCGTCAGGTCAGCGGGGTGACCGCGGATTTGCATGTTCGTTATCGCCATCCATTATTACTCTCGGAACCCGCGACAGTCACTGCAAAGGTGACGCGCGTAATGTCGCCGGTGTATGTACTTGAAGCAGAGATTGTGCAGCAGGATATCGTGCGCTGTACTGCGACCGGTAAATTTATGGATCGCCGATTTGCCCAAGAGGATCAATACAAATGACTCGCACCTTTACCATCACCACACTGGTTGAAAACACGGCGACCGGTCGAAACATTCGCGCTGAACATGGCCTGTCGTATTGGATTGAAGCTGATGGGCATTGCATATTGTTTGACACCGCCCAGACACCTGATGTTTTGATGCACAATGCCCGTCGACTTAAATTCGACTTTGCAGATGTTGAAGCTGTTGTCTTGTCGCATGGCCATTACGATCACACCGGCGGACTCATGGCAGTACTCGATGAAGCGAAACATCCCCGGTTGTATTTACATCCCGATGCATTGGCTAAACGATACAGTCAGCATACAGGCGGGGTGATGGTGGATGTGGGTGTCGCTGGCGGACTCTCACGTGCAATGCTCGCGGATAAAGCTGAGATAGTCTGGACGCAATCGCCTACAGAAATCGTTCCCGGTTTGTGGGTGACTGGCCAGGTTCCACGTATCAATCAATTCGAAGACACAGGCGGCGATTTTTATCTTGATGCTAAAGCTCAACAGGTCGACCCCATTGTCGATGACCAATCCATTTTCTTTGATACCAGGCAGGGCGTCGTCGTGTTGCTGGGCTGTGCTCATGCTGGCGTGATCAACACACTGACGCACATCCGATTGTTGACCAATGATCGCCCCATCTATGCAGTCATTGGTGGTATGCACCTGCTGCACGCATCAGAAGAGCGCATGACACAAACCATCGAGTCCTTCCGGGCTTTGAATGTTCAGTTACTCGCCCCAACCCACTGCACCGGCCCCTTCGCAGCAGCCAGACTCTGGTCAGAATTCCCAGACCGCTGGCAACCCTGCCGCGTGGGAGCACGGTTTGTGTTTGAGTTGCCTGAAACTATATAAGTAAGTCATGAATGCCTTACTCTGAGCACTTGCATTGCCTTGGCATCCCTGTTATATTATTCGGCTCGTTACATTGTACGACAAAGAAACTTCGGTTCCTTGCCCTGAAGGATGAATGATATGCCACGTGTTTGTGAATTTACAGGTCGGAAAACTGGTGTGGGTAACGCATATGCTTACCGCGGTAAAGCCAAGTATCTCGGTGGCGTGGGTATCAAGGTCACAGGCAAGACCAAGCGCAAGTTCAAGCCCAATATTCAGACGGTCACTGCCATTGTCGATGGTGCCCCGACCCGCGTGAAGGCTTCCACTAAAGCCATCAAGAGCGGTTTGATCGTCAAGCCTCTTAAGCGTCGCTATGCTTATAAGCCAGAAGCGGCTGCCGAAGCCTAAATCATTTGATGTGATTGGCTTAACGCCTCATACAGGTCCACCGCCACAGAGACGCTCGGCTGCACGACGCGGCGATCCGGTTCATCTGTGACAAACTGACGCACTCTTTGGCCAGTGGGATCTTCTATTTAGACAATTTAACCACTAAGAGACCGGTATTTCTTGACCGGCTCAATTGCTGTGCTAGGACTATAAGTGACGAATCATTGTATTTGTCATGGAGGAACTAACGCAGATCGGATGTGATTAAACAGGCCTGATACATTTATGTAGCTCGCTGCCCGGCAAGTATTTGTCACATCCGCGATTTGTCCTGGGAAAGCCTGCTTAAGCAGTTGGAACCAGACAGGGAAAAGTGGGATGTCCGACTGTCACGTACCGGCGTCGTCAATTAATCAACTTTGACGCGATACGATTAGACAAACATCCAGACTCAAAATTTAGATGACATGCTGACCGATTTCGCAAATCAGGCGGTTGTTGTACACAGTTGACATCATGCAATTGATGTGAGCTGTGGGATAATTTTTGGGTGCTTTGTGTATACGTGCTATCCGGCCCATGGGAATGAACCACAGAGTCACAGAGGCACAGAGAAAAAATTAGTTTCTCTGCCTTTTCCAAACTCTGTGTCTCTGTGCCTCTGTGGTTAAGACTAATAACCACGCGATAGCACCAGGCGTATGCAAAGCCCCATTTTGAGGGAACATGGATCGAGACGATCTGAAAAGACAGGTTCAGGAAGCCACCGATATCATTCAGCTTATCGGTGAACAGGTGACACTCCGCCCCAAGGGCAAGGAGTTTGCTGGCCTATGCCCGTTCCATGAAGACCGCAATCCCTCGATGTTTGTCTCGCCCCAAAAGCAAATCTACAAATGCTTTGTCTGCGGTGCCGGCGGTGATGTGTTCAGCTTTGCCATGAACTATCACAAGCTCAGCTTCCCCGAAGCACTCAAAGTCCTTGGCGAACGGGCAGGCATCGAAGTTCACGACTCGCATCAGCAAGGTGAACCCGGCCAGCCCACCGTCCGCCAAAAGCTCTCCGAAGCCAACAAGTGTGCATGCACGTTTTTCCAACGGCAATATCAGCACGAACAAGCCGGCGCCAAAGTCCGAGACTACGTGGCCAAGCGGGGTATCAACACCCAGATGCTCGAAGAGTTCCAGATCGGCTATGCCCCCGATTCATGGGACGGTTTGGCGACCTATCTCCAAAAACGAAACATGCCCATCGAGGACTACATCGAAGCAGGTTTGGTCAGTCCACGCAAAACCGGTGGCGGCTTATTTGACCGTATGCGTCACCGCCTGATCTTCCCGATCTGTGATGCACTTGGACGTCCCATTGCCTTTGGCGGACGCATCCTTCCCGATGGCACGATTGATGACAAGAACGAAGCCAAGTATCTCAACAGTCCTGAAACGCCGCTGTTTAATAAGTCCGCGACGCTCTATGGATTGCATTTGGCCAAGCAGACGATTCTCCAAACCCGCACCGCCGTCATCGTCGAAGGTTACACCGACGTGGTCGCCTGTCATCAGCACGGCGTCCGCAATGTGGTGGCAACCCTCGGAACCGCATTGACCAAGGAACATGCACACGCGCTGCGACACTTCGCGGAAAAGGTGGTCCTCATCTTTGATGCCGATGATGCTGGGCAAAAAGCAGCCGACCGTGCCGTCGAAGTTTTCATCGGTGGTACGTTGGATGTCACCATCGCAGTCTTGCCCAACCGCATGGACCCCGATGAACTGCTTGCATTGCCTGATGGACGTCAGCAGTGGGATGGTGCAATCAAAGACTCGCGTGATGCGTTGGATTATCAGTTCGACCGCATGAAGGATCAGTTCACCGACAACGATACGGTGGCAGGGCGTCAGCGGTTGACCGAAGAATACCTGCGGAAGCTCGCGGTTCAAGGTTTGGAAAAGATGTCGCCCATCCGTCGTGGGTTGGTTTATGAACGCTTGGCACACCTGGTTCACCTGGATGAAAAAACCATTGGGCAGATGGTCAGCCGTCTTGCTCAATCCAATCGTCCAGCACCCCCAAAGCCCAAGCCTCAACCCACGCCTCAGCACCCAGGCGGGCCGGAATATTTGGACGTGATGGATGGTGATCCTGCATTGATGGACCCGGACATGCCCCATCCAAGTGATTTGGCAGGATCGACATCAGGGCAGGATGCAACCATGCAACCATCGCAAGCTGCCAGCGGTATGATTCCAAAGGTGCGCTCCCGGGCATTGAGTCTGGCTGAACGTCAGTTGCTCGGATGCTTGTTGCATCGACCGGAATTGTTCAGCATTACATTAGGCAATGGGCATGCCTTTGAGGAGGCCATCATTCCCGGCGACATGACCAGTGATTCGGCCAATGCGTTGTACCACGTGGTTTATGAACGGATCACAGCCGGTGACAAATTGCGGCTTAGTAGCTTGCTCATGGAACTCATGGAAACCGGCCGACAGGACTTGGCAAATCTGCTCACGCAGGCCGATGCGGATATCGAAAAATTAGGTCTCACCGAGGCCGAGCAATTAGAAGCGGTCTTTCGTCAAGCCGCCGCGAAGTTATTGGAAACCAGGCAGATGGACGAGAAACAGGAAACACGCAATATGGCGTTGAGTACTGATTCTGCGGAACTTCAGGAGAATCTACTGCGTCAATTACAGGAACACCACCGGGCCAATCCGTCACCTGTACGGATTGCCGGGATTTCAAGAGGAAAAAGTTGACCTGTTTTAGTGGACAAACGCGCATTCGTGTGGTTAGTTTTGAGACTATACGTTTGTCCCAGACCATTTGGCAAAATGGGTCAGTTTAAGGGAAAGGATTAAGCAAGTGATCGGATTTGGAACACATCCAGCGTTGGAGGAGATGATCGCAAACGGTCAGGCTCAAGGTAAAGTTACCTATGATGAACTCAACGCGCTATTACCTGACGAAATGGTCGAACCTGACCAGATCGACAAGGTGCTTTATCGACTCGAAGAACTTGGCGTGCAGATGGTCGAAGGGACCGTCGAACCTGTACGTCGCAAGCCTGCTTCGGTGATGATTGAGGACCTCGAAGAGGAATCACCGGTTCGGAAAATGGTCGATGGTGAGATAGACGAAGACGAGGTCGAAGACCCAGAACAACTTCGTGCTGATTTAGCTCAGGCATTACAGGAAGCACAAAGTCGTCGTATTGATGACCCGGTGCGTATGTATCTGACTCAGATGGGTGAGATCAGTCTATTGACGCGTGACGAAGAAATTCGTCTTGCCAAGAAGATTGAAACCTGTCGCATGATCTTCCGCCGCAAGGTGCTTGAGAATGACTACTGCATCGGCAATGCAGTGGAAACCCTCACGCAGGTGCATGATGGCGAATTGCCGTTTGATCGCACGATGAAAATTTCAACAGCTGAGGACGATGCCAAGAACAAGATCGCTTCTCGGATTCCCAATAATCTCAAGACGGTTCGTCGCCTCTTGGATATGAATCGCCAGGACTGGGAACTGCTTGAAGAGTTGGGTGACGCATCATCCAAGGCTGCTCAAAAACAGGTCGAGGAAATCCTTGCCCGCGTCCGCAATCGTCGTCGCAAGATGACCACGCTCATCGAAGAATTGAGTCTTCGCACCAGTAAGGTTCAGCCGTTGCTGCGTAAGCTCAAGAGTATCTGCTCAAAGATGAAGCAGCTTCAGCGTGACCTTGATCGTTCAGATCGTTATCCCGATCGCTACGATCCCGAAGACGTGATGGTCATGGAAGAAGAACTTTCGGGTCTACGAAGCCTTGTACTTTGCGAGCCTGAACTGCTTGAAGAAAGTGTCAAGGACATCACCGTTGTCTTTGACGAATATGAAAAGGCGAAGCGCGATCTTTCAGGCGGTAACCTTCGTCTGGTGGTCTCCATTGCCAAGAAGTACCGCAACCGTGGCTTGTCATTCCTGGACATCATTCAGGAAGGTAACACCGGCCTGATGCGTGCGGTCGACAAGTACGAATACAAGCGTGGTTACAAGTTCTCGACCTATGCCACATGGTGGATTCGCCAGGCCATTACCCGTGCGATTGCCGACCATGCTCGTACGATTCGTATCCCGGTGCACATGATCGAAACCATGAGCAAGCTTCGCAACATTGCCAAGAATCTGCTTCAAAGTCTTGGCCGCGAACCTACGATTGAAGAAATCGCAGAAGCAGCCCGCATGCCGGTCACCGAAGCACGACGTGTGCTGAAGATCAGCCGTCACCCGATTTCACTGGACCGTCCAGTTGGTGAGTCCGAAGACAGCTACTTTGGCGACTTCATTGAAGATGAAAAAGCAGAGAATCCCACCGACTCGGCAACGTCAGAAATGCTCCGTGGCCGAATTGAGCAGGTCCTCAAGACGCTGACTTATCGTGAGCGTGAAATCATCAAGCTCCGCTACGGCATTGGTGATGGTTACACCTACACGCTTGAAGAAGTGGGGCGCATCTTCAAAGTCACCCGCGAACGTGTCCGCCAGGTGGAAGCAAAAGCTATCCGCAAACTCCAGCATCCCGTCCGTGCCCGCAAGCTCGCAGGCTTCCTCGACGGTAACTGGGAAGGCGAAGCTGAGTAAATCTTCCCCCGGAACCCCCGGAAGTTTCACAGAGAATATCGAATGTAAAACGGGAAGCGCATCATGCGCTTCCCGTTTTTTATATCAATCACTTTGCTTTTGCGAATTATTGCCCGCCTTGTCCAGACTGTACCTCTGGCATTGGACTGCCCATGATTCGTGCAATCGGTCCCCAGATATCACTGTATGCACAAGAGTCAAAATCGTTTGGGCGCTGATCCTTGGGCAGTTGGTCAGCAATCTTTTGGGGTAACGGATGTGGATGTCGTGGATTGTTCACGACTTTCTTCAACGCCCACACCATCCATCCCACGTCGTGCTTGGCAAACACGCCTAAGACTCCGGATTGAAACTCGCGACAAGTCGTTTCATCGTGATCCCACCATGACGCGCCAAACTCCGTACACAACACAGGCACGTTGTATTTCTCCATAAACGCAGTGATGTGCTTTTGCACAATCCATGGATGATCGTCCGTCGGGTAGTCATGAAAAGCATAGACCGTGTTGTTGTATGGTGCATCAAACGAGTCGGTGTAGCCTCCCCATGTGGGTTCAAGGGATCGCGAATGGGTCCAGTGATAATTGCCAACAAACAGGATGTGGCGTTGATCGACTTTACGAATCTCATTACGGCATCGGGTGTACCATTCTCGCACTAAAGCTGGCTTGATGTCATGCGGTTCATTGCATAACTCATAACCCAGAATGTAGGGCTCGTCCTTGTAATATTCTGCGACACGTACCCAGCGATTGATCCATTCGTTGACACCATCTTCATCCCAACGGCTGACATTTTTTTGCGACTGACGAGCTTTGGCTTCATTGACCTGGCCTGAAAAATAACTGTGGCAGTCAAGAATGACGTAAAGGCCATGACGCTTGGCTGCCTGGATTACCGGATCAACAAAAGTCCGCAGGTGGTAGTCCAGATCAATGGGTTCGTGTGTGCGGTTATTGAAATACCGCAGGTAAAACGGCAGGCGAATGGTATTCAAATGCATGGACTTGCAGAACGCTGCGACGGCTTCATCTTGAGCAGGAATGATCACGTTCCGAGCATAGCCCACGCCAACAGGAATGAACGGTTGCTTGCCGTCTTTGGATAACTCGGAGGTGACAATGTGTCGTCCTTCGACTTTAAGCCAAAGATGGTCGGTGTCGGTTTGATAGCCAAATACATTTTGATCGATTGCCTGATCCATGACCTCGTTGCCTTTGTTGATATGTGCGGTGAGTGTGTTTTCTTTCTGAAGAGTCAAGGGAGGGTTATCCCATGTCAGGCTGTAGGTGCCGTTTGCTGAGTCGACAACTTTCAGATGTTTTTTGCCAGTGGCATCAATGATTTTTAAAAACACCTTGGCCTTTTTCGAAAGCGTTTTACCCTTGATTTGAAGGGTTTTAATGTGCTCGCTTGTCGGGTTGGTGACATGGACACTGACGTTGCGGAGTTTGGCTACTGCGATGTGATCGACTTGGAACTGGCAAGCTTGATCCGCGATGACTCTCACGTTGGCTACCACATCATCTGTATCCAATTCAACGTCATTGGGGAATGTGAAACGCAAGACCTGCCAACCGTCTTCGATTGATTGTGCATCATGGATTGATTGGGGCTTTGAAAAAATCTGCTTCTTCCCCATGGTTTGAATCATGGCTTTGAGTGTCTGTGGTTTACTGTCTCCAATCATGCGGTACTTGACCACCAGTCGCATGCACACGTCCTGCAAGTAGGGCAAGGGTTCAAAACGACGGAAAGTTGGCAGGCTGATACCACCTCCCGAATCTTTGCGCGTGGCAGTGATGAGCAGGTGAGATTTTGTACCAGTCTGCTCGACTTTCCCGCCATGCACGCCCGAGGTTCGCGTTTCCCAAGGTTGAGGATTGCCCGATGCAAAGAGCACCAGTTCATCGGCTACCGGCAAGGCGTTTTCCGAGACGTCCTTGGCGTACGTGATGGACACAGCCATGAGCAAGCAACAGGCAGTGATGATCCGATTTAATGTCTTATTCCAACGCATAAAAAACCTTTCTCGTTTTACGACTGCACACCGAGCCTTAAACCTTCTTGCAGGTGTCAGCCAATTCACTTTTGTGTTTGAATGTCTATCGTTTAGGGGAAAATGACTTCGGGTTTAATAAACAGTCGCACGGGGGCGCTTTGAGGATGTTCAATCCGCCAGATTAATTGTCGCGCAGCATAGCGTCCAAGGTCGTGTAATCGCAGATCAATCGTCACCGGCCGGGGGTCGGTTTTAATCAGGTGTCGCTCGCAGTTGTCGCAAGAGACGATCTGAATATCTTTCATCGGCTCGATGCCCTGGGCTTTAAGGGCAGTGTATAAATCAGGCAGTTGGTAATCCACAGGCACAAACAGGCCATCGGGGCGTTGCTTCATGGCAGCGAGTTCTCCGACCAACTGCTGAGCCAGTACATGGCTGGGCGTGACCAGGGCGGTTTGCGGGTCGGCGGTAAATGTTGCACATGGGATGCCGGCCTTTTGCATGCAGTATTGGAAAAACATCTGCCGTTCAATACAAGCGTCATGTCCAGGTTCAACATTAATATAAGCCGGCCGCTTAACGCCAATGCGCTGAAGATGTTCAAAGGCAAGTTTGGCGACCGAATGATTGTCGCAAAAAACTTCATCACCAAATTGCTGACGGGCATTTCCATGAATCATCTGGATGCATGGGAATGCTTCGAGGCTTTTGATTGCTGAGTCCGGGACATTTTTAAGATCCGCAAGAATCAGGATGCCATCACAATCGTTCTGTGAAAACACGCTTGGCAGGCTCCCGTCATCAGGCATCCGAACAAGCATCAGTCGCAAATCATTTTCGGTAAAGACGGCTTCGAGCCCATCCATAAAGCCCCATTCATTAAGCTCCATCATGCTCCAGCCGGCATAGACCAATGCGACATTGCGCGTGCGGAAACAGGCTTTGGTTGGTGGCTTGGGACTTAAGCGATAGCCCAAACCCGAGGCAACTTTGCGAACACGTTTTGCTTTTTCCTCGGACACCCGCGCGGAGTTGTTGATGACCCGCGAGACCGTAGCCAGCGAGACGCCAGCCTGTTCTGCGATGTTTTTGATGTTGACGTTGGTCAAGGTGAACTCCGTTGAATCAATGTGATCATCCGTGTTGATCTGTTTAGTGTATCTTGTAATACCAACCTGAAACACCGTTCTTGCCATCGCCCATGAATTGTTGGGGTTTTTGACTCACATGCATATCCGCCCAGAGCAGGTTCAAACCATTGCTGTGACGTTTGGCGATGCGAACGTCGATGTCGTAACCACCTTTGTAGTACAGATACATGTAGTTGTAGGCATAGGAACTGGTGGTGGCAACATACTGATTCACATCGACGGTGTCGCCAATCAGGGCGCTTTCGGAAAAGACCACAAAATCACCGAGTCGAGCGCGTTGAGTGTCAGCGCGATAGCTGATGTTGTTCGTCCAGCCCAAGCCGCCGAAGAGTCCCGGATCGTTGTCGAGTCTGGATTGGCAAACGCTGCTGACACCACCGAATCCCGGGCATGCATAGCCGCCTTCAGCACCGAATTTTGGATCATCCTGCATGGTGTTCCAGTCGACGGTCATGTGTCGCATATATGGCGAGGTGTCAAGCTTCCATTGGCCGGGTGTCCCGCCGCTTTTGGTTGCAGCAGGTAACCACTCGTCAAAGTCCGTGGTGTAGATGGTAACCGCAACGCCAAGTTGCTTGAGATTGCTCATGCACAGTGTTGCCTGTGAAGCTTTTCGTGCTTTAGCCAAAGCTGGCAGGAGGATTGCGATGAGCATAGAGATGATTGAAATGACCACCAAAAGCTCGATAAGTGTGAAAGCATGGGTGTTCGATTTTGAAAATTTTTCAAGCATTTTCATCGTCCTGTATAAACGAATGGTATCCAAACTTCTCACGCATTTATAGCTGCATTGGGCTGATGTTGAGAACAATAGCCTTGCAGTCATATGGTGATCTTATACAGGGGAAAGCATATGTCTATTGAATTGTGAAAAAATATAAGAAAATTTTCAATTGTGTTTTCATATGGTTCAAAAAGATAGCTCGCATGTTGGCCGAGTCGTATGGGCGTTGTGGTTTATTTGAATACGATGGCGTAAATCGCCTGCTCATAATTAAGGCGTCCGCCGTGGCCGTCGAACATCATGTAGTTGGCGGTATCCAGATGACGTGTCGGATCACTGCTGATGTAGGGCCATGGTTTTGTGGGGGTTTGGGGATTGAGTTGCCATTCAAACACGCTTGCTGAGATGTACTTGGGCATGACAAAGTATGTCGAACTGTCACCGATCATCATTTTTTCGGATTGGCGTAATACATCATCAAAACGAAAGGCCTGGATTGAGTCGTCAGGCAGCTTCCAGCTTGATGAAAATACACTTGCTGTGGAGTCGGGGCGCATCGGCGTGGCATTCATGCCGATGCCCATGCGGGAGTGATCCAGATCGTACCAGGCGCGAGGCCATGTCGTGCAGCGATAGACTTCCGGCAAGTCATCATAATACAGCTCGTTGTGACTGCCATCAATGAATTCACTGGTGAGAAATGACCAGATGGATCGCTTGGTACTGGTAGCGTTGTAGCCATTGCTGGTCATTTTGGCTTGAGCAAAGTAACCGTTATAGGCGTCAGCATACATTCGCTGTGCAAGGTAAAGTTGACGCTGATTACTCAGACATGCAATGGCTTGGGCGTTTTTACGGGCGCTGGCTAAGGCAGGCAAAAGTATCGAAACCAACAATGAAATGATGGAGATCACCACCAGCAACTCAATGAGTGTAAACGCCATTTGTGGGCTGCGACGAAGGGGGCGTGTTTGAGTCCGGTTGTGCTGATTTTGGATCATCTGAGCATCCTTGCGTGTGAAGGTTTGAGAGAAGCCAGATTGGTTCATATTCAATACTAGGCAGCAAAGATGTGTTCGACATGGACAAAATGACTGCAATTAGTACGGTTAATCAATAAATCACATGGTAATCGGACTTGGATCGTGCAAATGCTGCGTTTGGCTGACATGGAGGATGCCGTTGATCCGTCTATACTTCCATAGCAAAGTTAACACAGGGAGTGACTGTTAATGGACAGAATGATTGCATGGTATCTGGTGGTTGGATTTGTGGTGGCCTTAGGTGTCAATCAGCGATGTGCTGCTGAATCCGAAATACTCCCTTGGATGAACAAGCCCGCTACGGTGTTGCAGGAAGGTGATATGTCATCGGACTTCCCGCGTGTCAGCGGACTTGATGAGCTGGCGATTGCGACGACGCCAGCATGGGATCGCACCGATGCCTCGGCGACTTGGATGTACTTTGAGCAATCACACTATGCCCAGTTGCCCCAACTCATCAAAGACGATCCCGCGTTTGCAGCCGGTTGGGATCGGCTCGTCAAACTCGTTCAAACCATGATGGCGGATGAAGGGCTTGGCGGACTTAAGGATGTGGAGCCTCAGCGGTATGTCTACAAACTTGGTGGGCGATTGCTCAATGTCGCTTTGTACTATCGAATGACCGGTGATCCGCAAGCAGGGCGATTTCTCAAAGCCATTACCCTGGATACCGCGCGTCGGCCGATGGACTTCTGGTTGCACAAAGCCCTGCGTAAGTATCCAGCGGACTTCCCATATGGCCAATTGGAGACTGCAATCCTTGGGCGAGGGATGTCGGTTGCGATGGTTTGGGGGCATGATCTTTTTGATGCGTCCGAACGTGAGATGATCCAGACTGCATTGCGTCAAAAGGGTCTGTATCCCATGTTGCGTTATTTGCAGACGATCAAGCGACACAACAACTTTCTGCCTGCCATTGCATCCGGCGCCTTGTGTGCTGCAATTGCCTTGGATGATTCATTGGCAAAGAAGCATGCCTTGGATTTACTCAATCAATGGGGGACGCTCGTCGAAGATGATGGCAGTTATGGTGAGCAGATCGACTACTTCAATTATGCCTTTGTTAATTTTGCCAAGGGGCAATTGGCTTTGGGGGCCAAGCATGTCACAAGTCTCTGTGAGACACTTCCTCAACTCAAAGGCACGTTGCCCTGGCAGCTATCGCATTACAGTTTGGATGACCGGGGATACGCGGTGCGTCTGAACTTTGGAGATGATGATTTTCATGGCGGGGCGCCCAGTCGACTCACAACACAATTGCTCGCACTCATGACGGGTAACGGTTTGGGGACGTGGATGCTTGAGCATCTGCATGGCAATGTGCCAACGGATGATGCCTATGCCATGATTGCCAAGATTGCGTTGGTGGGACAGATCATGCCCGATGCTGTTTCGCCGGAGTATCTGCCGAAGGTTGCTGGCTATGACACAGGCATCGGCGTGATCCGCAGTGGTTGGACTTTAAACCGTGATACTGCCATTGCCATCCGCAGTGGGGCAGGCAGTCGAACGCGTTACAGCCATGATGCGCCCAATCGCAATAGCTTGGCCATGATGTTTCATGGGGAGTATCAATTGGTTGAACCAGGTCGCGCCAGCTATCGCAGCCCAATGCGCCGGAGTTATGATCTGATCACCAAGCATCACAATACTGTCAGTATCGGTCAGTCCGTTCAGCCACGCGATCGCAAAGCCCAACTCCTTGCAGCAGGGACTGTCGGTAATGTGGATGTACTCGTCAGTGAAGCAGCCCAGAGTTATCGACAAAAACCCAAGCATGCTCGCCGGAGTGTGTATTACCTTCGGGACTTGGATTTGATTGTGGTTTGGGATGTGGTGCAGCTTGCAAGCCCTGAGTCGGTGAGTATCAATTGGCATTATGGTAATGACGAAGGGCAGTCCACCTTGACCCAGCAGGGCAGTGAGGGTTGGCAACTGCTCAAGCCACGGACACAATTGGACAGCTGGGTCTTTGCGGATGTGCCTCTGGTGGCAACGCAACGCGAAGGCATCATGCACTTGGACTACTCCTACTTTCCTAGTGATAAAAATGAAGGTCAGTGGGGCAATGCTTTTGAATTGGAATCAGCAACTGCCACGCCGGTTGAGAGTCTCTCTGCGGTGAGTGTGTTTGCCCCGCAGGTTCGTTCGCAGGCCGAGCCGGTCTCGGTTGAGAAGTCAGTCATGCAAAACGGCATCACGCAATTGATGATCCGACATGGCAAGCAGTCGGTGAGTATTGAGCTTAATTCAACAGGTGTTAGTGATTTATCAATCAAAGCTGCTGTGATCGGCGATGTGGTTTTAAATGCTGATGGGCAAAAATGGGCTCAATGACAAAATGAACGTTCATATTATGTGGTCTTTGATTCATGTTGTATTGATGGACGATTTCGTTTTTAATCATCATTCACTTGCTCAAAACGTCTGTTTTTGAACTATTTTCAAACATTATTGTTGTTTGTCTTGACTTGCTGGTTTTGATGCCAATAATTTGAATGTTCATTTTGAACGTTTGAATTATGATCAAAACAGAAGTCAATATCAAAGATGTTGCCAGCCGCGCAGGGGTTTCCACCGGGACTGTCAGTCGCGTGTTACGTGGCGAGCAGGGGGTTCGCCCCAGCAACGCCAATCGCGTTCATCAAGCGGTCAAGGACTTGGGATACACGCTTCGCGGACGTCGGCCTCTAGGCAGTGGTCGGGCGCCCAAAGCTCGCAAGACAGGCAATGTCGGTATCTATGTCCCAAGCGCCTCGTCGCAGTGGGCCAATCATCCAATGTACAGCGCATTCTTCCAGGGACTTGCCCGTGCATGTACGCAGATGGGGTTCCATTACCTTACGGAATTTGGTGAAGGCTCGCAGGGCATCCCAAGGATGGTTGCGGAAAATAAGATTGATGGCTTGCTGGTGAAGAACGTCACCACACCAGGCATTGATGAAGTCTGCAAACAGATGCCGGTCGTTGGACTTAATGTCAATCAGCCGGGCTTGCCATTCGATCAAGTCAATTGTGATGACTACCACAGCGGCTACTCAGCAGCCCAATACCTTTGGGAAAATGGGCATCGCCACATTGGCTTTGTCTGCAACATCAGTCACCACGCGATGCTGCTCATGCGATACCAAGGTTACGAACGCTTCATGCGAATGCATCATGCGTTTGATCCTGACCTGGTTTATTTACGTCAAACCCAACTCAATGGTCCGTCGGTTCCTGAAGCGAATTACCCCGAGTATGACCAGGTGCTTGAAGGTTGGCGAAAGCTTCCAAAGAAGCGTCGTCCCACCGCCGTCCTTTGTGCCAATGACTGGAATGCTGCGGGCTGTTATCAAAGCGCCCAACGTCTTGGTTTATCCATTCCCGATGAGCTAAGTGTTCTGGCATTTGATAACACCGTGGAACTGTGCAGTCTGCTTTCGCCGCAGCTTTCAAGTTACAGCGTCGCTATCGAGCAGTGTACGTATCAGGCAGCCATGCGTTTGATGCACCATATCGACCATGGCCCGGATCACCAGCCGCCCGTGGTCCAAAGTGTCGTCGGGCAGTTGGTCGCTCGGGACTCAGTCGCAACAATCACAGCGTGAACAACATGCTGTGTCGAACTTCAATTTCAATCTTTCCTATGTTCAATGGATCGCACATGATGTCAACACACATTCGCACTCTTAGCCAACTGACTTTTCTTTGCCTGTTAGTGATGTGTACCGCCTGTAGCAATGCTCAGACCGTACTCAATGTCAAGGATTTCGGTGCCATAGGAGATGGTGTGAACGATGACCTGCCAGCATTTAATAAAGCCTTGGAAGCTGTGCGGACTGTCACATCACGCCCGGTCACGCTTCGGATACCTGATGGCACGTATCGCTTGGCGTTGGATGAATCAGCCAAGATCAAATCGCATCTGCATATTGAGTCGCAAAGTGATCTGACCGTCACTGGTGACAAGCAGGCATTGCTGCTGGTGGGCAGTCCATATCACATGGGGGTTGGTATCTTCAAATCCAAAAATGTGACGGTTAAAAACCTTGCAGTGGATTATGAGCTTTTGCCCTACACCCAAGGCATTATCACGACAGTCGATCCTGAAGCACAGTTGATTACCATCCGCGTGGACCCTGGCTATCCCTTGCCAACTGATAAACATATTGATGCGTTTGCCAGCAAGAAGGGGCATAACGTCGGTAGTCTGTATGACCCGGATACCAACCTGCGATGCAATGAATATTTCAGCCAATACCTGCGTAAACAGGTTGAAGATTTAGGGGATGGACTTTACCGATACAAGTCCTCCAACGTCGTTAAACAGAGCATGGTGGGTAAACGCTTCGCAGTTGTCGGTCGTCGCAAAGCCAGTGCGTTTCAGGTTGACGCTTCGAGAGATTGTCTACTTGAAAATGTGACTGCCTACAGCGCTCCGTCCTGTGGTTACAACGTCTCAAGCAGTTCCGGGATCACCATTGATAAGTCGAAAATCATGCATCGCCCGGATGTCTCCGGCGCGCCCCGTGCCATGAGTACCAATGCCGATGGCCTGCATTCAAAGTGGTGTCCGGTCGGCCCGACGCTTAGCAATTCTTCCTTCACCGGCATGGGGGATGATTCGGTGAACATCGGCGGTTCCTACACCCCGGTCCTCCAAAAGCTCGATGACAGAACCATCGTCGTCCAGGCCCATGGCAGCATCACCAACTATCCCACCGACTTGATTATGGCAACGCCCGGCCACGACCAACACCTCAAAATGCCCAAGCTTTTAAAATGGAACGGCATCAAAGTCGAAGGTTACAACAAGCATTGCCTCATGCTGACTTTTGACGCACCGTTACCTGAATTGGTGACTTGGAAGCAAACGAATCATCCTCGCAAATGTTCGCAGGTGCTGAATCTCAATGCATGTGGTCGCTATGCCAAGGTCATTAACAATCACTTTTTTAACCATCGTGTCCGTGGCATTCTCATGCGTGGTCCCGACAGTTTGATCAAAGGCAATCGCATCGAAAACATGTCCGGCCCGGCCATCGTGGTCAGCAATGACGGAGGCTTTCTCACCGAAGGCCCATGCGGTGATAACACCATCATTGAAGATAATGTCATGTCCAATATCGAGCGATCCGATATCTACATCGCGTCCTCGCTTGCTCCCAAAGTCCGCGGTCTGATTATCCGTAATAACAAAATCGAAAACTATGGCGGTGACGATCCCTACGGGCGTGGCATCAATGGTAATCCATTTTACATCAGTAAAGGTGCGGATATCGTCATTGAAAACAATACCATCACCAATCCCAACCCCGGCTATGAAAAGACGCCCATTCTCTATCACAAAAATCTCGGGAAGATCACTTGGAAGAATAACTCGATCAATGGGCGCCCATTGGATTTGCAAAAGGATGCCGCTGACATTCCCGAAAAGAAGTAATGGCCATGTGGTTGGTCTGGATTAGTTTTTTGCCTTAAAACAAGTTGTTTTTGAAAGGTTGACATGCTCATGTCAATGAAAGTGATTCGTGCTTACGTTATGTGTCTGACTGCAATCTGTCTTATGGGTTGTTCGACAGTCAGTGTCCAGATGGTGATTAACGTCAAAGACCACGGCGCAATCGGTGATGGCAAAGCTGATGATTATGCTGCCTTTGTCAAAGCTTTGGAGATTACCAAAGCACAGGGCGGCAAGCCGGTGACGATTCAGATCCCGCAAGGCACATACCGTCTTGGAACCTTCGATGTAGACAAGCCATCCAAAGAGGGCGGTAATCTCACCATTGAGAATATGGCCAACGTGAGCATCGTCGGCGAAAATCAACCCTTGCTATTGATGGGCAATCCCTACCGGCATGGCATCTTTGTTTCCAACAGCAAAAACATCACCGTGCAGAACGTACGGATTGATTACAGCCCCATGTCGCAAACGCAGGGGACGATCGTTGCGGTGACGCCTGATAAACATTTCATTGATGTGAAAATCGCGCCCGGATACCCGCTGCCTACCGAGTCATGGATTGACTTTAATCAGGCAAAAAAGATCGTCCCGACCAAGAATGTCGGTTACATCTTTGATGCCAAGACTGGCAGAAAACTCAATCAATTTTACGACCAGTACATGTGGAAGAATGTCACGCAGGATTTAGGCAATGGCGTGTATCGTTTCACGACTTCCAACGAAGTTGAGCCGGAGATGGTGGGTAACATCTTCACCATCGTCTCGCGTCGCAAAGCCGATGGCGTAAAGATCGACAACGTGGCTGGCTGTCTGATGGAGAAAGTTGTGATCTATCACGCGCCAGCTTGTGGTTGGAACGTGTCCAACAGCAAAGATGTGGTGATCAACAACAGCCATATTGCTCGTAGACCCAACACCGACCGTATGATGAGCACCAATGCCGATGGCCTGCATTCAAAGTGGTGTGCCAATGGTCCAGTGCTGTCCAACAGTTCCTTTACCGGCATGGGTGATGACTCGGTGAATATCGGTGGCAGCTATACCCCCGTCATCGAGCAGCCCGATGAGTACACCATGATTGTCCAGGCCCATGGCACCGTCAACCACAAAATCGGTGATTACAAAGTCGTGGATCGAACCACCCTCGGACACGTCTCGCTTGGTAATATTCGCAGTATTCAAGGTGTCCGCGTCGATGGATTCAATCGTCCATGTCTTAAGCTGACGTTCGAAAACAAACTTCCCAAACTCATCACCTATATGTCCGTCAAAGACAAGGATCGGCCACAGTACAAGTGTTCGCGACTCATTAACTATGACTACGTCGGGCGTGGGGGCAAAGTGATTAACTGTCACTTTTACGATCATCGACTGCGTGGCATTTTAATGCGTTGTCCCGATGCCCTGATCAAAGGCAATCACTTTGAAAACCTTGCAGGCCCCGGCATTGTTGTCGCCAACGACAGCGGCTTTTTGCAGGAAGGCCCATCCGGTGATGGCACCCTCATTGAAGACAACACCTTTACCAACATCGAACGATCCAACATCATGCTCTACTCCGGCGCAGGTGAGCAGTCCGACATCGCAACGCAGGGCGTGATGAATGTCATCATCCGCAATAACCGTTTTGAGAGTTACGGGGGTGCCAATATTTATGGGCGCGGTGAAGTCGGCAATTTACTTTCTATCCGCAATGCTTCAAACGTGCTGATTGAAAACAACACCATCGGTAAACCCTCTGACGAACAATATCGCGGTCAACCTGTCATCCTCAATCATACTTCCCAACTCATCTGGAAGAACAACAGGATTGAGGGAAAACCCTTGGCATTGCCAACGGAGCCAACAGCTACGAAATAATCAACGTGCCACTTTTCTGTTCGTCACAGGTGGCATTGCCCATATTTCTGGGAAGCACATTCGAGTATTCATTCACCCATAAAAAAGGGTGATACTTATCGTTCGCCGATTAATCCAACCCCTGTTTCACATGCATATGCATGTCTGCTGTCGTATGGCCTGACAGGTTTGTTTATATCTAAGTATCACGCGTAAGAGTACGGTTTTCTTTGTCCCTTTCTGAAAGTGAGCGCTATGAACCGTGTAAAAGGAATGTCTCAGATATGGTGTTGGTCGGTCTTGTGTGTGTTGTGTCTGCAATGGTCCGCACATGCTCAGACAGTGTTGAATGTCACAACCTATGGGGCGGTCGGCGATGGGGTGACGGATGATTATCCCGCATTTGTTGCAGCTTTGGATGCCGTCGCACAGTTGTCACCAGCACAAGTGATTTTACAGATACCTGACGGTTCTTATCGCTTGGCGTTATCACAATCTGCTGACAGTAGTGCAGGTCACTTAAAAATCAGTGGCATTTCCAACTTGACCGTAGAAGCCAGTAATCAGGCAACGCTTATCTGTGGCAGTCCCTATCACCATGGCATCTACATTAACGCGTCGGACAATATTACCGTACGCAATTTAGCCGTTGACTATGATCCCTTGCCACATACACAAGGTACGGTCGTCGCTACAACACCCGCATCAAGATATGTCGATATCACCATTGATCCAGGTTTCCCGCTTCCAACCGAAGATCACATCGACGGCTATGGCGGTGCACATACCGCAACCAATGTCGGATACCTTTATGATCCAACGACCGGCAGAAAACTCAACCAATACATGGATCAATACCTGCGTGAACAGGTGGTCGATCTGGGCGGTGGCGTCTATCGTTATCACACATCAAACACGGTGCTTGATGATTTTGTCGGCTTGAAATTCGTCGTCGTCGGCAGACGTAAAGCTGATGCGGTCAAGTGCAATTCATCAGGCGATGTCTTACTGGAAAACGTGACGGTTTACAGCGCGCCTGCAACTGCGTTTAACATCCAAAGCTGTGATCTGGTTACGGTGGATCAATGCACCATTGAGCAGTTACCCAATAGCACGCGTCTATTTTCCACCAATGCCGATGGTGTGCATTCGAAGTGGTGTACGGTTGGGCCTGTGGTGAGTAACTGTTATTTCACAGGGATGGGTGACGACTCGGTGAACATTGGCGGATCGTTTGTGCCGGTGATCAAGGTGGAGGATGCCTACACCATCGTGGTCGAATCGCATGGTTCATTGTTCAACTTCGCGGATGATTTTATCTATATGGATAAGACGACTCACGGGCTTATTTCACTTGGCCCGATTGTCAGTATCAAGACGACGACCATCAGCGAATATTCCAAGGGTTGCATGCGGATCGTTTTTGAAAATCCCGTGCCGACCTTTGTGACTTGGCTCACCACGCAGGATGTGCGATCATGTTCTCAAATTCTGAATCTCAATGCTTGTGGTCGCGGGGCGGTGGTGACAGATAATCATTTTTACAATCACCGTGCACGGGGTGTGTTGATGCGTGCACCCGACTCCCTGATCCAAGGCAATCACTTTGATACCATCGCTGGACCTGCCATTGTCATCAGTAATGACTCAAGCTTCCTCAGCGAAGGGCCGTCGGGCAGTGGGGCTCAGGTTTTGGACAACACGTTTACCAATGTCGAACGTTCCAACATTTGGATTCAATCCTCTGGAGACGGTTCGAGTACCACAGCGACCAAGGGCGTCTTGGATGTCGTGATCGACAACAATACATTTAACGATTACGGCGGACTCAATGCTTATGGCCGAGGCGCGGTGGGTAATGTGTTTTACATTCGCAATGCATCCGATTTCCAAATCTCCAACAACACCATCGGCGAACCTGCCTTTATGCAATATCCAGTCTCCGTGTTCGACGAAAATTTTGACAGCTACGCAGATACCGCAGCATTGCAGAATGTCTGGATCAATGCTGTTCCTTCATCACCCAACAACGCATCGCTGACATTAACCGACACGTTCACTGCAACACCTAGCGGCTACTCAACCACGCTAAACAGTCAGACAGCCAAAGCCAATAACGGCGTGAACTATCGTGACATGGGCATCACCGTCACCGAAGACTTTACACTCACCTTCAAGATGCTCCAGTCAAACTTCAGTCGCTACAACATGGTCGGACTGCTCAACAGCGATGGCACGCAAGGTTACGCAGTCGGTTGGAGTACGGCATCTTCGACGAGCTTCTATGGCAACGGCTATGTCCAGATCAAGAAATTGAATCTCACAACACCATGGGATAATTTCTCAACCACCGGCACGACGATTTCGGCAAGTAACGCCAACCCGGATCATCCTGCAACGGGCTATGCCGTGACCGGAACTGATCCTGTGACATACGACACAACCTTTGCAGGATTGGCGGAGATTAAATTGACATGGGATGCCAGCACAGGGCTTTTGACGGTCTATGTGAATGGTGTCGAAAAACTCACCGCAACGGATACCGACTTTGGCAGCTTCTCACGAATCTACATCCGTGGGAATGTGTACAGCGTGGTCGATGATATCAATTTATCCACGATGGCCGATCCCGCCATGCCGATCACATTTAGTCTTACCGATAATTTGGATTGGTCCAACACGACGCGCACTAATGGCGTGGCCGTGGACTTCGATGACTACACAATCTCCGGCTATGGCGGTGGGCAGGATGGCTACGGCGGCTATCCCGCAATCGCCAACACCTCGGATGGTGGCTTGACGGTTGCGATCCAAGGCAATGCCTGGAAACGTATCCCGCTTAGCTACACCATCACCAGCAAAACGGTTCTTGAATTTGAAGTCACCGCTGCGGATGAAGGCGAGATACTCGCTATCGGTCTGGATGAGGATACCGACTATTCCAATGCCGTCCGCGGACTTCAGCTTGGGGGTAGTGATGTCTGGAATCAGGCATGGCAGGGGATCAGTGCCTACACCTCTGACAACAAGACCTACCGGATTCCTGTCGGGGAATTTTATACGGGACCGATGAACAATTTGTTTTTTGTAGCGGATGATGATGCCGATGGCTCGACGGATGCGGTGTTTAAAACAATCATGATTTACGAAGACAAATAGGTTGTTAATAGATCTGCGGGGCGACCTGTGTTGTTCTATTTTTAACAGAACATATATTCGTTACAGATGGATCGCACAGACAGATTCTTTGACAATAATGTTGGCAATGGCGTTTAACTGAGATACTCTGGAATATAACCTTGGCGGTTCGAGTATTTGTTTGTATGAACCGTCAAACAACAATGGAGCTTAGGAGAAACGCCATGTTAAAAACCGTGATTGCTATCGTTCTGTCCGCTGGTCTGCTCTTTGCAATGAGTGGTTGCAGCAGTTCCCAAACCGCATACAGCTCACAAGCTGACCATCAGTTCCTCAAGGACTATGCAGACAACCCGATGGACTTCTGAATCACCCATCACACAATGCAATACACTGACAACGATCCGACGTGACAATCGGATCGTTTGTTTTTTGTTGGGTAACGGCGATAATTCAATGTGTCTGAAAAAGGGACTGACACATCATGCAGATCACACAGCAAACGCGCGACACCTTGTTGGCTATTGAGATGGATCATGGGGACACGTTGCAATTGACGTTCTCTGATGATTCGACACACACGATTGAGATTCTCGACAGTTGGGCTCATGTGTATTCGACGACACTTAAGCAGATCAAGGTGCCGCAGTCGCAAGGCAAGACAGTATTGCATTGCGGCTGTCAGATGCTCATTGATGGGCATGAAGTGAAGCTCATTCGCTGGGTGGGTGATCAACGCAGTTTTTATGAGCCTTGGGAACTGTTTGGCATGCGTATCTGGTTTGATGCGACGGTTCATATCTTTGATCATCTCAATGAAGCACATGGGCCATGCAAGCCACGTAAAGATGTCCGACTTGCGATACAGGAAGTGGGCAAACGCATCTGCCCGGTCTTGCTGCACCCGTGGTGTCCATTGCCTAAGGATGGATTGAAGATCGAAGACTGTTATCAGGGGATGGATTGCTGGATGGGGCCGTACTTTGGTGCTGACGCGCATGGCGGGTTAGACATCAATCATCCAGCAGGCACGGTCTTATGGACACCTTTTGCCATTGATGATCAGGCGTATTACAACCAGGTCTGCAAAGGTGATAACAACAATCGTTGGCAAGGTTCACACACATGGGCCGACGGTTCACGATGGTTAATCCGAGCCTGTCACCTGATCAAGCTGCTGACACCTGAACACACACCATTGGAAGCGGGCATGCCCTATGCACTTTCAGCTGGCGTGCATGTCGGAGATTTTGAGCATACGCATTTTGCTTTTGGTATCTGCGAACCGGATGCATCGGATCATGACCAGATATTTCTTGACCCGTGGATTCTGTTCTGGCAGATGTATCAGGATCGGAAGCAAATGATCGTGTGATATTCACGTGGGCGTTGCGCGTTAGAGCCGTTCAAACAATTAATCTCCACCTTCCGTTACTCCCGCGCAGGCGGGAGTCCAGTGGAATTTGCAAGCGTTCACTGCATATCACTGGACCCCCGCCTGCGCGGGAATGACTAAAAAAAGAAGGCATGGAGATTCATTGTTTGAACGGCTCTAAAACACAAGTGGATTGAATGAAAAGAAAACGCCCTCGTCGGTGAGACGAGGTCGTTTTTATTTTGTGATGTTTGATCGTCAGGCGGTTATGCCTTGGCTTCGGGGCGTCCTTCTTCGGGCCAGTCGGTGTGGAAGAAGTTGCCACGTTTTTCGTCGGTCCGTTCGTAGGTATGAGCACCGAAGTAGTCACGCTGACCTTGGAGCAGGTTGGCGGGCAGGACGGCACTGCGGTATCCGTCGAAGTATGCCAAAGCCGAACCAAAGGCAGGGGCGCTGACACCAAACTTGGCACAGAGTCCGATGATTTCACGCCATTCTTCCTGTCCGCTGTGGATGGCCTTCTTGAAGTAGGGATCGAGCATCAGGTTCTGGAGCTTCTTGTCGTTGGTGAAGGCTTCGGTGATTTTCTGCAGGAAGCTTGCGCGGATGATGCAGCCGCCACGCCAGAGCTTGGCGATCTGGCCGAAGTTCAGTTTCCAGTTGTACTCGTTCTGGGCTTCGGTCATGAGTTGGAAACCCTGAGCGTAGGCACAGATTTTCGAGCAGTAAAGTGCCTGGCGAATTGCTTCGATGGTCTTGGCTTTGCCACCGGTGAACTTCTTGGCTTTGGGGCCCTTGAGGAGTTTGCTGGCTGCGACGCGTTCTTCCTTGAGTGCTGAAAGACAACGAGCGTAGACGGCTTCGGCGATGGCGTTGGCGGGGATGCCCAGGTCCAGTGAGTTGCTGGCAGTCCACTTGCCGGTTCCCTTTTGTCCTGCGGTATCCAGAATCTGGTCGACGAGGAATTTCCGGGGGTTGCGTGGGTCTTTTTGCTGGAGGATGTCAGCGGTGATCTCGATGAGATAGCTGGAGAGTTCTCCCTTGTTCCATTCTTCGAAGACCTTGCCGATTTCGCCGGCCTTCATACCAAGCAGGTTTTTCATGATCGCGTAGGCTTCGCAGATCAGTTGCATGTCGATGTATTCGATACCGTTGTGAACCATCTTGACGTAGTGGCCAGCACCGTTGGGGCCGATGTATCCGGTGCATGCTTCGCCGCCCTTGATGGGCTTACCGGGCTGGGCTCCCTTGAGTTCTTCGCCGGTCTTCTTGTCGACCTTGGCGGAGATGGCTTTCCAGATGGGCATCAGTGATTTCCATGCGGTCTTGGAACCACCGGGCATCAGTGACGGGCCAAATCGTGCGCCGGTTTCACCACCGGAGACGCCGGATCCGACGAATTCAATACCCTTGGCAGTGAGATCTTTTTCACGGCGGATGGTGTCGGTCCAAAGCGCGTTACCACCGTCGATGATGATGTCACCCTTGTCCACCAGTGGAACCAGTGAGTCGATCACTGCATCGGTCCCTGCGCCAGCTTTGACGAGGATGATGATCTTGCGGGGCTTGGCGATGGAGGCGACAAATTCCTTGAGCGTCTTGGAGCCCACGAGATTGGGGAAGGATGGTTCGCGCTGCTCTGCCTGCTTGAGGAACTCGGTGGTCTTTTCGGTGGTGCGGTTGTAGACAGCGACTTTAAAGCCGTGGTCAGTCATGTTCAGGACGAGGTTTTGTCCCATGACGGCCAGGCCGATGAGTCCGACGTCTGCGAGATTGTCTTGTGATTTCTTTGCCATGTTGTTGTTTTCCTGGTCAATACGAAGTTTGCATATCAGGTTAATTAGTCGTTTGGTAATGCTGTCGTTACGGTACGAATAAGTAGAATTTGTATCCGCGTCCGCGTTTTAGGTCAAGCGCAGATTGTTTGGCAAGTCGATATACTCTGCAATTATGGAGTTGGAAAAAATGCCTGAACAAAGTGATGAGACTTGCACAAGTGATCAGGACGTCGTTGTCCCGTGCGTTAAAGACGCTGGAGATCTTACCAGAAATGGCGTGATTTGGCGCCTGGTGATTTTTGCAATTTTACTGGCTTTTGCCATCAAGCCGATCTGGTGGTCACCGGGTGGCGACGCAGTCATTTATCTGGATGTAGCTCAATCACTTTGGCAAACCGGTCAGCTCGAAGCATTTGGCTCCAAAGCTATTTTTAACCAGGTCGGTGTGGCATTTTTCTTCGCGCCAGCTTTTGCATTTGCAGACCGCCCGTTCCTGATGCTGTCAGTCATGCAATGGGCCGCAGCAGTTGGGATCATGATCCTTTGTTACCGCTGGTTGCGGAAAGAGCTTAACCGGGATCATTCAATGTTGATGACCTGGCTGATACTACTGAACACTTCATTCTGGATTTACTATCTGCGATTCCTTTCTGAGACGTGGTGTTGTGTCTTGTTATTTACTCTGGCATTGATGTATCAGGAGTTGGTTAATGCCATCAAGCAGGGGCGTTACCGGTCTGCGTGGTTGTGGTGCATTGCCAGTTTACCAGTAATGGTATGGGCGGCTTTGACGCGGAATATCTGCACGTTTATGGTCGGTGGACTGGCCGTGGTTCTTCTGAGATTGTATTGGCAACAACGCATGGGCAGGATTCTGTTACATGGGATGGCCATGGTGTTACTCGTCTCGCTGGTTGGTGGTGTTACAGCGGGAGGTTGGTTGTTGTATCAACAAAAGCAGACGGATGCGACAAGCCAGGTGAGTGAGTCTTATCTGGAATTTGCCGAGCGTGCGTTAAGTGAAAATGCTCAGCAATCCCGATCAGTCGTCAAGGTCGTGACCGACAGCATACATCGTCGCACCACTACACTGGGGCGAGCAGTGGTGCCGGGTATGTTTCGTACATATCCTGAAGATGGTCAATGGCTTCACCCGTTAACGTTTGTCAATGTGATCGTGACGATTTTGGCCATCTGTGGTTTTTTGCGTTTAGCCAGATCATCGTTGGATGTCTATGTGTGGATGACTCCGTTTTACGTGGTGTTGTTACTGGTACTGCCGTACGGTGCCGGGACGCGTTTGTTACTTCCTGTCATGCCGGTGGTCTGGTTGAGTCTGTATGAATTGTTTAAGGAGCGTTCCTGGCAGAAAAATGCCATTATGGTACTGCTGGTACTGCATCTAATCATTACCGTAGGCCGCGTGGTTTCCATGTACCCGCATGAACTTCAACGCCATCAAGAATGGCCCATTATCGATACATTAGCTCAATCAGTTGATCAGATTGACCCGCAGCGTCAGGCCACATGGGCCTATCTTGGAATGGATTCGGATTACGTGAGTATGTTGTCTTTCTCAAGGAATCGCTTGATTGTGCCCTTTAATCCTGAATCTCAAGCCCAGTACATCGTAGTGGTAGGTGATACACAACGACCGCAGAATTATCAATGGATACAAAGTGTAGAGAACTATCACCTGCTAGAGCTTAAGACTCAGTGAATTGATGAGCCTGCATGGCTCACCTGTGATCGACATTTATTGAACTGGATAGCGACGTTTGAACAGTTCGAATTCTTCGTTTGACCATAGCAGATCATGATGAGGTAATGGCATGGCAGACACCCGTCGGATCACCCAGCGGGGCTTGTATTGATCCACTTCGATGAGTGGGCGTTTACGGCGGATTCGCATGTCTGCGAGGATCATGACTTGTAATTCCAAGTTGTTGACATCTTCAACGCTTTGGATGGTGCCGTGTTCGTCGCCCATTAAATCTGAACAGGTCCGGGCAATTTCCCATTGATCCTGTATTTTGACAAGACGTGGTTGCTCGCGGATCGCCAAGCCGATGGTCACGGCAGCATGGATGACAAACACAACGCACATCATGCTATGTTGGGGCAGACGGACAGTCCGCAGTAATTGCCAAAAGAGCAGCATCAGCACAGGTAGCATAGGCGTCATGAATCGAGCGCCATCACTGTAATGAGCATAGACAATGTGCAAGATCAAGTAGGGGACGAATCCGATAAGCAGCAGGTCGCCACGTTTGTTGGCAAACCTGACCCATGCCCAGCACATGGCAAGGAAAAATGGGACATAGACCATCATCGTCACATGTACCCAGGACTCCATATTGGAGTAGGCCTTGAACATGCCCGGGATGGTCAGTCGTCCAATATCGGAGATGCGCAGGTATAAACCTTTTGTGAGCATTTCAAAGACACTTTGAGAATGCTCGGGAATCATACCTACGATGTAGGTTCCTTCGATGAGTCCAGCTGATGTGACGCTGGCTTCACGAGCCAGAAATCCAAGCACAATGATGCCCGGGAGTCCGACCCAAAGACAAAGCATTCCAAAGGTATTGACCAGCTTTCGTTTTTGCTTACGATCCTGAAGAATTACAGCAACGCCTGCACCAATGGCTATTGCTAGCCCTGATGGACGGATGGCAGTACACGCGCAGATCAAAATCAAACCTGCAATCAGGAATTTGAAACTATGCCCTTGTGAGGATTGGCGGTGTTCAGACCACTGTCCAAAACATACTGCGGCCCAGACTAGTGTGGCCATAAAGGGTGCTTCTGTAGTGGTGGGGAATCCGAACTGCCAGACACAGGCATGGAGTGTTGCGGCTCCAGCAATCAATGCTGCGGACTTAGGTGTATATTGGGAGGCCCAAGTGTAAACCCCAAGCATATAAATGCACAGTAATGTCGCTTGAAACAAAGTTAACGCGACAAGTGGCAGATCATTGATTAAAAAAAATGGGCTGATGAGAACTGCATAACCAGGTGATGCGATCCAGCGAATCGAAATCCCGCTGGTCAAACCATACCCATTGATTAAGTTCCGCGCCTGATTAATGTACAACGTCGAATCGGGCATGGGATGCCAGATGCCAGCTGTTAGGACATACAACAGGATGGCAAAGATAACCAGCCAGACATAATCTTGTCGCCTTGTGCGCATATCCGCATGGATCAAAGATTTTAAGGTGGCAGGCGGCCCGGGTAAATTCATGAATCCCATTCTTTACGCAACGTGATACGTGTGATCGAACACAAACCGTCACATCATACATCACTGTTGGCTTAATGGCATCCGATGGGTTTAGAACTTGTTGGCTTGAGCCAGTGGTGCCTTGCCGTCGAGGACATTGAGCAGGTTCTGGGTCGACATCAACGCCTGGCGCTCCACGGACTCAAAGGTGCGGCTGCCGATGTGCGGGGTGATGATGATGTTGTCGATGGCCTGGAAAATATGCGGGGCCTTGATCGGCTCGTGTTCGAGCACATCTGCTGCATAACCCATGAGCTTGCCGCTCTTGCAGGCCTCGGCGACATCCGCTTCGTTGATCAATCCGCCACGGGCACAGTTGATGATCATCGCGTTGTCTTTCATCTTGCTGATGCGGTCGGCATCGATAAAGCCACGGTTATCTTCCGTGAGGAACATGTGCAGGCTCAGCACGTCGGCCTGATCGGCGACTTCATCGGCTGAGCAGAGGTATTGGATATCGTTTTCTTTGGCGAAGGCTTCGTCCCAGTAAATGTCATATGCGATGACTTTCATGTCAAAGGCACGGGCACGCTTGGCGACTTCCTTGCCGATGCGCCCCAGACCGATGATACCCAGCGTTTTACCTGCCAGTTCGCAGCCGGTGATACGCTTCCATGAGCCGTTTTTCACGTGGGTGATTTCGGCATAAAAATGCTTGGACAAAGCGATCATCAGGCCCATGCAGTGTTCAGCCACGGTGGTGTGATTCACGCCGGGGGTGAAAAGCACAGGGACTTTCAAATCGGTGGCAGCTTGCACATCGACACTGTCCAGGCCGATCCCATATTTGCTGATGGCCTTGAGTCGAGGCAGGGCCGCTTCGATGACTTTGCGGGTGATGGCGTCATCACCGTTGAGCAGGCCATCGACGCCGCCGTCAGCGGTGACCAGACGGAGCATTTCGTCTTCGGGTAACGGCCCACGTCCGGTGATCACTTCGTGGCCTGAAGCCTTAAGCAGATCATGGTGTTTGCCGGGGGTGTCCTGATAGGAAGTCGTGGTCAGCAGGATGCGCATCGTACCGCTCCGAATACGGGGTTAAATAAAAAAGTCCAAACGAGCTACATAGGATACAGAGGTTTTTATCTCATGCAAGAGCTAAACGTCAAAGACTCGTCAGGGACTTGCGGTTTGCCTGGTATAACTGATAATGAATCGACCTCATGACCCTCATTTTGAAAGCTTAATCATGCCCAATATCCTCGTGTTTGCTGGTAGCGCTCGCAAAGACTCGCTTAACAAGAAACTCGCCAAAGCTGCTGGCGAAATGGCCGGGCGGTTGGGAGTCGATGTGACGTTTGTCGATTTGGCCGACTATCCGATGCCACTGTATGACGGTGATCTTGAGGAAGCTCAGGGATTGCCGCAAAGTATGCTCAAGCTATACCCGTTGTTCAAAGCTGCTGACGGTTTGATGGTGGCGTGTCCTGAGTACAACAGCTCAGTGACACCGCTGCTTAAGAACACCATTGACTGGTTAAGCAGACCCCAGGACGGTGAGCCGCGACTTGGCGCTTTTGCTGGCAAAGTCGTCGCGGTCATGGGGACATCGCCTGGCGGCTTGGGGGCGATGCGTGTGCTGCGTCATGCCCGTGAAATCTTTGGCAATATCGGCGGACTCGTGATCCCCCAGCAGGTCGCTGTCCCCAATGGTGCGGATGTCTTTGCTGCTGACGGCAATATCGCCGACGAGTCCGTCCGCACGCGACTTGAAGAAATGGTCAAAGCTATGGTCAAAACCACACGCAGTCTGACGTAAAGAATGTCTGTACAAAATAGCTGTGACACTGTGTGTCGCTGATGAGATTGATGTGTAAGAGCAGAATTATTCCGACTCGTTAAGCAGATCCGGTCGGCGCTGTTGGGTGCGGATACGTGATTGTTCACGCCGCCAGGCGTCGATCTTACCGTGATTGCCAGAGAGCAGAATGTCGGGCACTTTCATGCCCATCCACTCGGGGGGGCGGGTGTAATGCGGGCAATCCAGCAACCCCTGGGCGCCTGGTGAGAAACTTTCAAAATCTGCGGATGTCTCGTCGCCAAGCACACCTTTTTGAAGTCGAACCACCGAGTCGATCAATGTCATGGCAGGTAGTTCACCACCGGAGAGCACGTAATCACCCACACTGATTTCCATGGGAGCAAGGTGTTCAATGACCCGTTCGTCAATGCCTTCATAATGTCCGGCAATGATAAGTAGTCGCGGATGGGATGCCAATTCCTCAACCAATGATTGATCCAGGGTTCGGCCTTGCGGTGTCATGAGAATACGTGTGGCAGGGCGATCGTCCTGCGATTCGACGGTGGTCACCGCGTCGTAGACGGGCTGACATTGAATGACCATCCCCGGGCCGCCGCCATAGGGAGGTTTATCAAGTTTATTATGTTTATCATTGGCAAAATCACGGATGTCCGTGACGTGATAGCTGACCGGAGGATCGGTCGGCCCATCTTCTTTGTTGGCATGCAAAGCCGGGTCCGCCGCACGTTTGAGGATGCTTGATCCTAAAACACTGGTGAACATCTCCGGAAAGAGCGTCAGAACGTCTATGCGCATGACAAGACCCATTGGTGTTCCCACAGGATAAACCAGCTACAACCAGTACCAGTGGAAACGTCCGGGAAGGCCTCCATCGTCGGAGACCGCAACTTCCGGAGTTACTTGGTGGGCGTAGGCAGAATTTCGGCTTTACGCAGCAGACCTTTGACGGTCTCGCTGGGTTGTGCGCCAACGGAAAGCCAATGCTCAATGCGGTCGGCTTTGAGAGTGATCGCCTTGGCGTCATCCTTTTCCATTGGGTTGTAGTGCCCAACTTCTTCGATGGCCTGACCATCGCGGGGTGACCGCTGGTCCATGACACAGAGACGATAGAACGGGGCGTGCCGTCTGCCAAAACGTTTTAAACGAATTCGAACCACGTGTTGCTTCTCCCAAGGGAAGATTCTCAATCAAAAAACTCTGTCGGGTCCGCCCGATGCAGAATCGAAAATCATAACGGGTATGCCCGGTTTTGTAAAGTCTCAATCAAGACTGAGCAGGAGATTGGGGCTATGGGCTGGCAGATTGGTCCACACAGCAACCCATTACGCGGATTGTCAGACTGAGTTTGTAAAGGATTGGCATCCTGTACTCAAAACGCGATGACAAACAAACCCGGCTTGCATCTAACTGCTTATCGGCCCAAGAAGTCCGGCTGCAACGATTGTGACTGTTTATGGGCCTTGCTTTTCCAGATTCAAGGGCATTTGACTCTTGTGAGTGGGTTATTTTCCCGATGTTGGTGACGTTGATGACAATATCCGGGTGGGGCCTGAGTTCTGTTTTTTAACGGCCGTCCATCAAAAATCTTTGTAAAGGAGCCGGCCTTGGACAGGGACTTTAACAATCGCATTCTCATCGTTGATGACAATCAGGCAATTCACACTGATTTTCGCAAGATCCTTTCCAGTAGCGAACAAACGTCAGAAGTGAAAGTCGGTGCGCTTGAAGCACTCTTGCAGCTTAAGCCCGCCGAGCAGGAAGGTGCCCATCGACGTTACATCGTTGATTCGGCATTTCAAGGTCAGGAAGCACTTGATAAAGTCAAGCATGCCAAAGCCGAAGATCAACCCTATGCCATGGCATTTGTGGATATGCGGATGCCTCCAGGCTGGGATGGGGTCCAAACCATCAAGAAGCTCTGGGAAGAAGATGCGGACCTGCTATGTGTGATCTGCACTGCTTATTCGGATCACTCGTGGGATGAAATGGTCAGGCTCCTTGGCGATACCGATCACCTGTTGATTCTCAAAAAGCCCTTTGACGTCGTGGAAGTCAAGCAACTTGCTGCTGCCCTGACCAAGCGTTGGAACCTGGCCTGTGAAGCCACACTCAAACGCAGTGAGCTTGAACAGATGGTCGAACAACGTACCGTCGAACTGCGACACATTCATGACCAACTGCTGGGTGTTAACGATGATCTGGCCAAAGCCAAAGATCAAGCAGAGTCGGCAGCAAAGAGCCGTACAGAATTTCTGGCAACCATGAGTCATGAAATCCGCACCCCCATGAACGGCATCGTCGGGATGACCGACGTGCTCTTGACCACGCCTTTGGATAATCAACAGCGAGGTTATGTCCAGACTGTGCAACGCAGTGGTGATGCACTGTTGTCGATCATTGATGATATTCTGGATTTCTCCAAACTTGATGCAGGCAAGATGACCCTTGAGCCTACAACCTGTGATCTGACTACGTTGATGGAAGATGTCCGTTTGATCCTTCAACCCAAGACCGAAGAGAACGGTAATACCTTTGAAATTCAGGTTAATCCGAATGTGCCACGGTATATCAGTGCTGATCCAGTGCGATTAAGACAGGTGGTTTTGAATCTTGCATCCAATGCCACCAAGTTCACGCATCGTGGTACCGTGCGCATGATTGCTTCGGTTGATTGCGGTTCAGATCAGAACCATTGTGCGCTACAGATCAAAGTGGTTGACTCCGGGATCGGTATCAGTCAGGACGTCATAGGCGACCTCTTTAGCATGTTCACTCAGGCGGACATTTCTACCACAAGGCGTTTTGGTGGTACGGGACTGGGGCTTGCCATCTCCCGAAAAATCGTTGAATTGATGGAAGGTCAAATCAGTGTCACCAGTGTTGTAGGTGAGGGCTCCGAATTTCAATTCACGATTCCTGTCAACGTGGTGACCGATGAACAAGCGTTAAGCGAAGTTGCCAAGCAAGTCGGCCCTGATCTGTTCAAAGCCCATGTGCTTGTGGTGGAAGACAACGTAATCAACCAACGTGTGGCACGGGTGATGCTCCAGAAACTCGGTTGCGTGGTTGACTTGGCTCCTCAAGGACAAGAAGCGCTCAAGCTTATCAGCAGTACGCAGTACGACTTGGTCTTCATGGACTGTCAGATGCCGGTGATGGATGGGTATGAAGCAACACAAGCGATCCGTGAAAAGTTTACCGCAGAACAGTTGCCGATCATTGCAATGACTGCCAACGCACTGCCTCCGGATCGTGAACGTTGCCTTAATGTCGGGATGAACGACTTTATGGCCAAGCCAGTCAAGCTCCTGGCATTACGCAGCATGCTTCACCAATGGTTAAACCAGCAGGCGACAACTCCTAAAGAATCCGTTGCATAATGGATTGCGAGTTTGATGGATCAGTTGGGTACCACGACTTGTGTGACGGTTGCCCGAGCACGGATCACCGTGCGTGTGGGCTGGAGTTCCGTTTGCAGATCAATGGGCATCGCATTCTTGCCAAGCACATCATCAAGAACCAGAGACAACCAATCCGGAGCAGGGCCAGATGTATCAATCTCGCCACGGTCTTGATCGCCGACGACCAGTCGTGTGCGCTTGCCAGCATCGACGGACTCCATCATCCCCTTGGTGCCAAACACGCGGACCATTTCATTGCCCCATGTTCCAAAACCGGTCGGATTCAGATAGTTGGCAATGACCGCATAGAGTCCGCCGTTTTCCAGTTGCCCGGTGATATGGCAGGCCATCTGCAAATCACTGCCCGGACGTGTTTCGCCAAGGGGGGTTTGCATGGCCTGGGTTGATGTCGCTTTTAGACCTGTGAGATGTTCGACAAAGCGCATCGCGTGCACACCATTTTGCTCAACGAGTCCGCCATCAATAAGTTCGCATTGAGGTCGGCGTTCATGCATGGGGTAGGACTTCTGAGCCAGCACCTGCACCACGTCGCCGATCACACCCTCGGCAACCAACTGCTTCATCGCCCAGTAGGGTTGGTCATAGACCGTGCCTGCCATTTCATGGAAGGTTGCCTGGCTTTTGGAGGCTGCCTCAATGATGCGATCCAAATCCGACTCGATGATCGCACAGGGCTTTTCAGCATAGACATGGATGTTGCGACCCAACGCTTGGATCGTAATCTCGATTTGATCTGCACGTTGTTTGGAACATAGTGAGACCATCTGCAGGCCATCGACGTTCAGCAGATCGTCAAAGTTGTCACAGACCACCATGTCAGGATATTTGTCTTTGAGTTTTTGCTCTGCAGCTGGCGCCATATCACCACAAGCAACTGGTTGAAGTTGTGGATAGCGATCCATTTGCCCGTGAATCTGGTGTCCTTCTGATCCCCAAAATCCGATTTTGATCGGTTGCATCTGTATTACCTTTGTCACAAATCAGTGTTGAATGTCTACCAATGTAGCGGATTGTTCAGCTTCTGCGATTTTGGACAGCACGCGAAGCGGTTCGACGATGTGTTGGATGTCATAAGTCGGGGCATCAGGTTGTTGCCGAACAGCCTTGGCAAAGCCCGGCCAGTTGTACAAACCGCTACGCAGTTGAACTTGCTGAGAGTCGATGATCTGGCGTGTTTGACCGATTGTTTCACCGATGACAAGACTCAGTGATGCTTCTTGGTTTTGGCGTATTGGGCCGACGTTTCGGTAGATCGTGCCCCGCTCAAAATTCAAAGTCAGACTATTGCGATAGTGATCCCCATCTTCGACACAGAAGCTTGCAAAAATATTAGCCAAGGTTCCGTTTTCAAACTTGATGCCCAGCTGCGCATTGTCCGCAGTTGGCCGACCGGTGAACAGGCGACTGCTCATGACGCTGATTTGCTTGGTGGGGCCAAGCAGTTGAACCAGATCATTAATCAGGTAAATACCCAGTCGGAACACCGGGGCCGCAGGACAGATATCCGGATCATCCTGCCAACGCCCATCAGCTTGCTCACGGTAGCTGACCCAGACATCTGCACGTGCGCCGATCGCGCGTCCGAGTTGGTACTGCTTTTGCCACTTGGTGATGATGGCAAGATCATCGCTAAGTCCAGGTCCTGGCGAGTTGAGATGTATCACACGTCCCATTTGCCGAGCTTTAAGCAGGACAGTTTGTGCCGCGTCAGGATCCGTCTCAAACGGCTTGGTGGTCATCACATCCTTGCCAGCATCAATGATCTTGTCCAGCAATTTAGCTCGTCCATTGGGGCCGGTGTACAGTCCAATTGCCTGGACATTTTCATCAGCTAGCACCGCGTCAAGTGTCGGGTAAATCGCAATGTCAGCTCGGTCACCCACCAACTTACGCGCCTTATCGATATCCATGTCACAGACGCCTGCGAGTTTGATATCCGTCGGAGCATTGTCACTGATTAAATGGTCATAAATGTGTCTGCCGAAGTTCAGTCCTACCAGGACAAACACTATGGGGGGATTGGATTGGCTCATCATCAGCTCTACATCTACCAGTATCAAAACAGCTGAAGACGACTTACGTCCCCAGCTGTTGATCAGTTTGATGAATTGGATGATCCGACGCAAGTACCCCAGTACGTGATACAAGCTTTCGTGTTACTTGATGAGTAAATTGATTTGTTCATTGGTCATTGGTTCGATTAATAGATCATCAAACCGCAACTTAATCGACTCCTCGCCACCGGGGAAGTTGATGCGAAAGGACGCAAAGGGTTTTTCGGCTTTTGATGCTTCCATGGAACCGATTTTGCCGACGACCTGCCATGCTTTGTTTTTACTGTCCCATGTTTCAAGTTGCAGGTGCATCGTCATGTCTGTGGCTGTGACCGATGGGACATACCATGTGACACGGTTCCAGACCTTGCGGTCAAAAGTGTTGGTTTTTGAAGTTTTCCATCCGCTGCCACCATCAATAAGCGTGATGGGGTCTTTGCCTTTGGCTGACCCCAGTGAGGCGAAGTACAGGCGCTTGTTATAGTGTTCGCGGAGTTCCAGGCCAGCGGTCGCTTTGGTGGCTGGGCCGTCAAGCAAAAACGAAACCTGAATTTTAAGCCAGTCATATTGCTTCTGTGGCAGGTTCATCCCCACGCCCCAACCGCTGCTTTTATATCCTTCTGGACGTTCTAAAAGCATACAGTTGCCATCACCTTTAACGGTGTTGATATTGTCGATCAGCACAAGGTCTTTACCCTGCGATCCCCAATTGCGTTTTGGTGATTGGCAGTTCATCCCTGCAACCTGATCTTCAAAATTCAAAGACACAAAAGCAGGCTCCTGGGCAAACAATGGGCTTGCGCAAACAGTCTGCATCGCCACAAGACAGAGGCTCCAACACCAAATGGATTTTATTTTCCAACTCATCGCTTCAAACTCCTTAGCGGTTTACCAATAGTGATATTCATAGGGATCAAATGGCTGAGGCAGGGGCGTGTACAGCCGGACACCTGCGGATTGATCTTGTTGTTGCTGTTGCAAAGCATTGATGTCACCCTCGGACAAGCTGGCCCAGAATCCGAATCCGCGTGAGCCGGAAACGACTTTGAGCGTGATGACGTTGGTGCCTTTTTGAAGGTTGAGTTTGACCGACATACCGTTGGCACGGGGGGCGCCTTTGCGATTGATCGCGCGGTAGACATGCTTGCCATTGAGATAGACATCCGCCCAGTAATCGACTCCGATTTTCAGGATCGCTGCCCGTGCTTCGTTACTGTTCACTTCACGGGTGGCATAGGCAACATACCCATCTGCCTGATTCACGACCGACGCAATATCCACAAAGCCGTTGTCTTTGGCCATGACGGTTTTACGGAAGTCCAGGTTGCTGCCGTCTGCTTGTTGGTAGGTGAAGTTGGGATTGGTGTCGCCGGTGATGGCTGCTTTGTGGCCGGGGTATTGCGGGTCGAGTGCTTGGGCACCTTGGCCTTGAGCTTTGATCGGGCCAAAGATATGCCAGTGTTTGAGCCAATTAAATTTCGCACCACTTTGAATGGTGTTAAGCAGTTTGCTTTGTTCCGTTGCAGGCGTCGCGCCCATCGCGGTGATGAGTTGGCTGGCAAGTTGTCGGAGTCGTTGGGATGCGACTTGTGTATGGTACGGCTCGTCATTGCTAAATATGTCAGGCGTGAATTGTGCGATGAAAATTTGACCCCTGTCGATTTTCTGTTGGAGCATCAAACCACTTGCTAAAACGGTTGTGTCTTGAGGTTGGCCGTCTGATGCAAAGCCGGTGGTTTGGATCGCTTCGCGCCATCGCAGAAGGTTGGGGCCGATACCCATTTGCTTGAGTGGTTCGGAGTGTTGAGCTTTGCGAAGTGTTAGGGGCTTTGTTTTGTATCCCAGGGCTTTGAGTATTGTTTCAGGAGCCTGGAAAAACAGGACATTAATGCCACTGGCAGCGGCGCTTCGAATCTGCTCAGCAGTCACGGTATGTTCCTTGCCGTTGATAATCATCAGACCGTTGGACACATCCTGTTGCTGTTTGATACCCAGTTCGCTGAGTGATTTGTTATTGCTAACAAGAATTGTCGGACGGGTGTTTTTATCTTGAATGTTGTTGAGTAAACCATGCGCGATACGTGTGGGTACCGGGTCACTGCCCAGACGATCTGTAAGACTCAGCGAGCAGAAGATGATCTGCCCCTTGCCATTATGGTAACGCAGCAGCGGTGAATAGTTCATGTCGAACTCACCTGCAAGCAAAGGTTGGAACCCGACACGTTGGGGGATTTCAAACATGACCGGCGCGACGACATGGTTGTTGTTGACTCTGGCGGCACGACGCAGGTCATAACTGCGAGCAGCTTTATTGGCAGGCAGCAAGTCCGGTGAACCTTGCCAATACGACAGGTCGGTTCTCGTCAGACCTTTGATGATGGGATCATCAATCAATCGTGGTTCGAGAATTCGCGTGCCGACTTCAATGCAATTCAGCCCCATCTTTTCCCAGTCCACAGGCAACTGCTCGAGCATCAGGACATTGAGTCCGTTGCGAATATCAGCATCCGTGTAAGGCAACTCTTTGAGATCATGCAATGCTTCACGGCCGATGACCAGCAGCTTCACACCATCAAGCGATTGACCGATTTGCCAGTTGGATACATCACTGCCAAGTGACTTGATCCATGCGGTACTTTTATTTGCTGGATCAAAGACAGCGATTTTGTGTTGTGCTTTTTTGCCTGAAAATGCAGGGTAAATCTCGATATCCGTGGTGTCGTTGGCAATTTCCCTGCCATCCTGTTTGATCGACATGCTTAGTGTCAGCACGGTACGTTGATTAACATTTGGAGCGACAAAGGAGAACGGGTGCAGTTGGATATCACCTGCTTTGAGTTGTGCTTTGTCTGATCCTTTGCTGATGATTTTGCCAGTCGAATCGGTGACCTGCCAGGTGGCGGAGAGTTGTTTGTCTCCGGGGCCGTCCCAAACATAGGCAAGTTGTTTGGTGATCTGATTGCCTGCGTAAAATGCGTGGGTTTTATCCGTATGGGTTGGGTATCCAGCGATGTAACTCATCAGCGGTTGTTGGCCACGTCGATGGATGTAGAAGTTTTCGTTGACCCAATCCGGAACTTTGGTTGGGATCTCTTTGATGTACTTTGCATACTTGCCAAAGACTTTTTCACGCTTGGGATTAAAGCCCGGAGGATCGCCGAAGCTGACTGAAAAGTCCCAGTAATAGCCTAATGCTGTCACATCATAGGTCCGCCATGCGCGATTGGTTTTGTCCATATACAAACCGTGGAAATCCCAATACGTGTCTTGATACAACGGCAGGTATTTGTCGGTGACCCATGGGCTGGTGATCACATCATTGATGCTTGCCAAGGCTTCGTCGGACTCCTGTTCGTAGACTTTGTCACCAAGGGTAATGGCCATGAATTCAGGTAAGTAAACCTGTTTGCCTTTGATAAAGTTGGCGGTGATGGGTTGGCCAAATTCCACCGCACAGAAGGGCATGTCTCCCTTTTGTGCGTAGTACATCGGCCAGTCTTCGCGCTCCTGCAACGGCGCAAAGTTGGTGTACAGATTGGAGGTTGAAAGATCGCCTTGATTACCATCTGCATGGGAGTAAACCAACGTGTTGGGATCGACTGCTTTGGCGGACTCTGATGCGAGTTGGATGACGTCGGCCATGGGATGGCTGTAGTCTTGACGTTGTCCCATGGTTAGTGGATGGATGGCATCCTGCGGGTTCATGGTGTTCATACCTACGGTCCAGAAGAAGACGCTGGGATGTCCGCGGTAGCGTTTGACGAAGGCCTGTTGTTCATTGAGATAAGCTTGTTTGATTGCTTGGTTTTCCAGGAGTTGGTTACGCAGATGATCGACTCCGGGGATGGGCAGACTCAGGCCGATACCTGTTTGATCTGCATAGTCGAGATAGTCTTGCGTGTAGAGTCGGCTTTCTGACCAGTTCTGCCACCAGCCGGTGGGGTTGGGTTGGAGATAGAAAAAGTTGTATCCCATCATGGTTACGAATGCGACATCAGGCACGGTTTTCCCGCCGACAAAAGAGCTGGTTCGCAGTCGGGTTTTGATGCCGTTGATGTGGATGTCTTTGCCGACGATTTTGATATCCCGAAAGCCAAATGTTTTTGCTGCGGTGGTGTCGAGTGTTTTGCTTTGCTGCTTAAGCGACAGTTGCATGGTGTAGAGATACGGCGCATCGACTTGCCAGCCGATTGGGTTAGCCCACTTTGAGGAGATGGTTTGTGTGTGTTGGCCGGCAGCGATTGTCATGGGGTTGGAGTCGAACGCTAAAGCGACGTTATCATTGGCATCTCGAATGACTGCTGTGAATACTGCGTCTTTGATTGTCTGGGTTGCGTCGGTTTGTACGTCAATTGCCAGTGTTTTTGTATCCCATGAGGTTTTGGCATAGAGGTCGGTGATGCCGACGGGTGTTTGGACTTTGGTGAGTGTGACCGGGCCGGTGATGCCCATGCCCCATTGACTCATGGGGATTTCACGTCGGAGTTTACGGGCGTGATAACGCAGGACGTCTTGTTCAAAGTTACGGGAGATACCAGTGTAATCACGCGTGGTGAAGATCAGCAAGGTGTTGGTTTGTCCGAGCTGAATCTGATTGGTTAACTCAATGACACCGCCGGGGCGCAGCAGTTCGCCAACACGTTTACCGTTGCAGAAGACGATGGCATCACCTTGGATTTGAGCGAAGTCGATCATGACGCGTTGGTCTTTGAAACTTGCGTCCGCTTCGAAGGTTGTCTGCCACCAGAGACTGTGGGTTTTGCTGCGACTGGTCTTGGCCCAGGTGACTTTGGATTTGCCAAGAGAAAGATGTCGCCAGTCGTAGGCACTGTTGTTGTGCGGATTCTGAGCTTTGACCGGTAAGGTCGCCCAGTCGCCAGCAGTTGGCAATTGAGCAGGGTCGGTTGCAGGTTTAATTTGCCAACCGGAGATGGGGGTGCCTGCCAATGTCATCACCTGTGCGGACAGGTTTGTGGTGACGATTAACAGACTACAGATCGACAGTGATAAAACACGTTGCAAAGCAAACGTAGACATTCAGATATTCCTTATCAGGCAGTTCTTTGGGGAGGTTTTTTGAAATTAATTGCGGGACCAGGGGAAATCATCCAGCGAGGTTGAAAATGCTTCACTGGTTCCCATTGCGCCGCTGTCATATTGGAGGTTTTTCTCACCGCCAAGGTAGACGGCCTCGGCATGTCCATCAGCCATACTCATGTTCAACGAGGCACCATGGAGCAAGATAAAATATTGATCCCAACGCGTGACATACAGACGGTTCCAACCCTCAGCAAAGAAAAAAAGCTTGCTGGGTTTGAGAATGGAATCCACCACGACGTTTGGATTTGAGGACCATCTAAACGCAGTCTCAACATTGGCGTTGAAGCTGCTCTGTACATTCCAATTGGTATCACTCGGATCATATTTCCATGTCAGATGATTGTTGCGGGCAAACCCAGGACGCGTGTCACTGGGGCAGACTGCTATGCCGGTTTTGTTCTTGATCGCATTGAGTTGGTCGGTGTAATACAAAGCCCAACCATGTGGGTTGTTGGGATGCGATGGTGAGTGACTGTCCTGAATGTGAGGCAGCTTGCCATTGAAATCATTGGTGTAAAACATCACGCCAAGATTCATTTGTTTGAGATTATTTAGACACTGCATGCGACGTGATGCTTCACGGGCGCCAGCCAAGGCAGGCAATAAAACCGCAATCAGCAGCGAGATGATCGAGATCACCACCAATAGCTCAATGAGTGTAAAACCGCTAAAAACTGAACTGCGATGCTTGGATGTCGAGTTGGTTTGCATGTTCATTTTATTTCCTCAAAGTCACCTGTGAACACCGGGTGTTGGATCGTTTTGATGTTCAGTTCGGAGCAAGAGCAATGGTGTCGCCATCCGTGATGTGAGGCATGACGCGCTGAGTCGCTTCTTTGACAGGTCGTTTGGCAAGACGTGAACGCAGGTTGTCTAAGGCACCACGCATCATGCCTGCAAAGTCCAGCTCAATCATCACCGGCTTGGGATACAGGACAGATGCAAGCTGCGAGTAACCGACGGCGATCACACTCAGATCCTTTGGCACGTTGAGCCCCATCTCTGTTGCATGATGAAGGACAAGCCCTGCAGTGATCGCACCACCGCAGATGATCGCAGTGGGGCGATCAGTATTTTGTAATAGCGATTTGATCCATTGGATTTGTTTGAGCTTGTTCTTGCCCGTTGCATCTTTGAATTCAGCAGTCCAGTGAGGCTGGCATTGAATACCAAAACGTGCGGCGGCGCGATCAAATCCGTTTTGAATCTCAGCGTGGATTTCGCATTTCATTTCACCCCGAGTCATGGCGATTTTGCGATGCCCCAATGCAGCAAGATGTTGGACGGCTTGCTCGATACCATTGTCCGTTGCCGATAGGACGCAGTGTTCAGAGGGTTCATCAAAGGTGACCCAGGGAATGGCATTTTCTTCGCGGAGTTGTTTAGCCAATTTGCAGTTGGGATTGGTCATGCCCACGACAATTGCTCCATCGAGCATGCCCCCATGGACGAGTTGGGAGATGCCGCTGTTGGGTTGCCCGTCATCGAGGACGAATTCGATTTGGCTGCGGAGCCCTTCTGCCTGACAGAGATTCAGGAAATGGGTGGTGTACCAGCCGGCGCTACCAAACGGCGAGGTGTCAGCATTGTTTTGTTGATCGTTGTTTTCTGCCACAAACAGCAGGCCGATGTACCCAGTGTTGTTGGCACGCAGCAGTTGGGCTGCCATCTTGGGTCGGTAGTTCATCTCCGTAGCGATCTTGGAGACTTTTTCGCGAAGGGCGTCGCTGATCCGCCCGTTACCCGACAAGGCCGCTGAGACGGTCGAGGGGGCGACATTGGCCTTGCGAGCAACGTCTTTGATACTCACTGAGGTCGTCCGAACTTTGCGACTGATCGGATCAATCTGCAAAACGCTTGATGTACTGTTTGCCGAATCGTTTTTCATGGTTGGGGAATCTTAGACTTTCACATGGCACGGATCAATCATTTGAGGTTAATTTTTTGAGCTTTTATCAGTGTTGAAAGGACGTTTTTTAGGTTTAAGTTTTTGTAATTAAAATGTTAATGGTCAACTGATGGCAGGGATTCTGTTTCTGAGTATTTTGATTTTTTCATCATTCACTTTTGCGAGCGTCCGAAAAAAACATTGACGATGGGAGCTTGTCGGTAAACAATAGAAGCAATCCAATTCACCAGAGTCGGGGGTACCATGCCGGAAATCTGGACACTATCGGGAATCAATAATCAAGCGCGAGCCAATGGCCCTTATGTGGACTATGTGGGGCAGTCGCTGCTTAAGGGCATCCCGTCACTCAAGCCCAGGCATATTGCTCGGAGGTATGCCAGTCGGTTGGGATGTAAGTCGCATTATCCTGATTCATGTAACGTGCTGTGCTTGACACCTGATCGACTGCTTAACAGTGAAGCTCAGAAAATTGCCATCGGCGATCATGAAGTCATGCCCGGCATTAAAGCTGGTGAAATCAAAGATCGCAAAGTCCACGTGATGCTCCTTGCTCCCAAGACCAATAAGTACCCCAAGACGCGACCGACCACGTTGGAAATTTACTGGGGCTCCTACGACGCAGTCCCCAACCAAGGCATCTTCAGTCCTGACAGTTTGACCTTCTGGCGAAGTTGGTCGAACAAGGTCTACCCCATCAGCGCGACGCATGGCATTGACGATTACCTTGTTGCCAAACCCAAGATCGTTAAGCGTGTCAAAAAACGTCGCCCCAATCACAAACCCACCGGCCCACGGTACCGCTACGCATGGGTATCCACCGGCCAGACCGCACCTAGTGTCTTGCAAACGCTTGAGAGATGGTTCAACGATTTACCCAGTGACGATCTTGTACTCGTTGGACACAGTCAAGGTACGAACATCGCAATGCATCTGCTGGCGAGAGGGATGGGGTGAAACGGACAAGTTGCAAGCCAATGAATCGAAAGTATCAAGCCATGTGTTTGATGTTCTGGGGCATGACGATCTTTACAGGGATTGTGGCCATGATGGCTGTGGATGCATATTGGCATTCTGCTCGATTCGACATCCAAATTAATTCGGTCAATTGGATCTTCTCCAACCAGAAAGATCGGTTGGGATTGTATGTGGTGAATGCCGACTCTATGTATGGTAAACCTTATGGTTCTTTATCAAAGGGGTCGCATTGGGGATATGGTTTGCTGTACCAATCCCGCAAGGAGTGTTTGTACTGGATGTCGCCAATAGGTCGCGTGCCCGGTGTAGGGATGGGTGTCCACTATTACAATTTTCTGTCGGATATTCCCTCAGATGCCAATCCGTCTACATTTTTTGGTTCCGTTGCCACAATGGTGTTGGTCAATCATCTAACCTTGATCATCCCAATGACCTTGATCACATTGATGCTTGGGATCTATATCAATCGCTATCGAAACAAGAACTCGGCAGGACTCTGCGGTCAATGTGGCTATGACCTGCAAGGCTTGGCTGCGAATACTGCATGTCCCGAATGCGGGCATGTCAATAGTGATACAGTCAAACCTTCGGTCTGATCGGATCGACACGATCCGGCTCGCAAAGGCAAGGTGGGTGGGGGATGTGAAAGATGTTTGCGTGTGTCTATGTCTTGCAATAGCTGCGACACTGCGTGTTGCTGTTTGAGCTTTGCTCAAAATTTTGGATGCGACTTGTAGACTTAAATCGTTTGATCGTGTTCGACTTTGCGCACAAAAAAAGGCTGACTCCATTGAGCCAGCCTTTTTGATATTGTGCATCGGATACTTCGGGAGAAGCTTCCGGGGGTTACTCAGCAGCAACTTCGCCGACCTGGTAGCGGACGAACGAGCTGATTTTGGCACCCTTGGGCAGGAACTCGCGGATGGGCTTCTTGGCGTCCATTTCGCGGAGATAGATCTGACCCATCAGGGAGTTTTCGTCAACCCAGCGACGGAGCTTGCCGGTGGCGATCTTTTCTGCGATCTCCTGGGGCTTGCCTGAAGCTTTGGCTTCGTCGATGGCAGCTTGACGAGCTTCTTCGACTTCGGCTGCGGGCAGGCTGTCCTGATCCACGCCCTTGGGAGTGGGGACAGATGCGGTCACGTGCATGGAGATGCCTGAGAGCAGCTCTTCGGACAAGTCGCCTTCACCGACGACAATGGCGCCGGTCTTACGGTCGAAGTGAACATAGCCACCGACTTTATCACCGGAGACTTTAATGCCACGTGCGAAGCTGATGTTTTCCTTGGTGGTGATACGCAGGTTATCAATCAACTCGGTTGCTTCGGCAGTTGGGGTGGTGGTTTCACCATCGGGGCCAGCAAGTACGGCTTCGGCAATCTTCTGTGCTGTTTCGACGAATGCGTCGTTACGAGCGGTGAAGTCGGATTCAGCTTTGAGTTCGATAAAGGCAATTGCGCCGTCACCCTTGGCGATGGCCAAAGCGCCTTCGCCGGCGGGGCGGTCGGTGCGTTCATCCATCTTGCCTTTGAGCTTTTCGCGCAGAAGTTCGATGGCCTTGGCGCTGTCGCCGTCGGTTTCTGCCAGCGCTTTTTTACATTCCATCATGCCCACACCGGTGCGTGCACGCAGAGCCATTACGTCCTTGGCGGAAATCGCCATAGTTTCGTCTCCTCACAAGAGTGTTTCGTGAATATTCATATCCCCATCAACCCGACATGACAAGACTTTTTGTCTGTCAGACGCAGCATCATATCACGGTGCCAACGTTTTGGAGTGTTCAGGAGATTTGCTTACTGATTATCAATCAACCTTCAGTTTTTTCGGTAGCAGCGGCTTCTGCGGTTGCAGCAGCTTCAGGTGCTGGTGCAGGTTCGGCGGCTTTTTCTGTCGCTTCGGCCTGTTCAACTGCGGCGGCTTCATCGCTGGCACGGAATTGTGAACGGCTTGAACGCTTACGCTGCGGTTCCTTGTTGTCGCCAGCCTTATCCTTGCCTTCGTTGGCAATTGCGCGGGCTTGCTTGCCTTCCTGGATCGCAGCACACAGAGCGCTGGTCACCACTTCGATAGCACGCATCGCGTCGTCGTTACCGGGGATCGGAATGTCAGCCATGTCCGGGTTGGAGTCGGTATCGATGAGGCAGATGGTGGGGATGCCGAGTTTACGAGCTTCCTTAAGAGCGTTGGATTCACGGTTGACGTCAATGACAACCATGGCACCGGGAAGCTTGGACATACGACGCAGACCATCGAGGTTGCGTTGGATTTTGTTCTTTTCACGGCGAAGCTGGGACTCCATCTTCTTGGAGTACTTGTTGATTTCGCCGGACTCTTCCAATGCTTCGAGTTCTTCGAGACGCTTGAGGCGGTCACGAATGGTGCGGAAGTTGGTGAGTGTGCCGCCGAGCCAACGTTCGGTGACCCAGTGCATATTGGTTTCACCGACATGCTGTTGCAGGCAGGCACGAGCTTGACGCTTGGTACCGACAAAGAGGATGTCTTTGCCAGAAGCGACGGTGCGGGTGACAAACTTGCGAGCGAGCAGCAGGCCCTTGATGGTGGCACGCACATCAATGATGTGAATCTTGTTGCGCTTGCCGAAGATGTAAGGGGCCATCTTGGGATTCCAATGCGTGGCGCGGTGGCCGAAGTGAATCCCTGCGTCGATGAGATCTTTAACGAGTGAAGCCATGATTCCTAACTCCTGAGTTGTGGAGGCAGCGACACCAACGTTGTGTGGGCTACGATCTGTCACGGTGAAAAGCCTGGAAAAACAGGAGCGATTCACAGTGTCCGCCATTTCAAAAAAGGGGCGGAAGACACAACGCCTAAGGGCGCTTATTACTGTCAAAAACAAATGCCGTCCTGCAATTAGGTCGGCATCCATATACAAAGGTGTCTAAAGGCCCAATGCCATATAGACATCAACTCCACGTAGCCCACCAGAGTCGATTCGAACATTGTAACAGGACATCATTGCACTGCAAGTGGTTAAAGGGGGAAAGCAGGGCAAACGCATGTACGTTTTTTTGCCTTAGCGAGCCGATTCGTGTCGAGCCGGGATTGAGCGAAGCTCAAATTCAGGACACAAACAACATGTTTGATACCGAAATTTTCTTCAGCTACGGATTTCGTCGCGACACCCGACGGCTCGTTAAGGCACAAACGTCTGCATGCGTTCATCCTGGGGTGGAATGTCGGGTTTCGTGATTCAGGGCTCGGGTGTCGAATTACGGTATTACCTCAAGTTTGACAGGTTCATTGAGATACATTTTATCTGATCCTTGGCGTACGAAATCCAAAACCCTGCTTGAGTTTTCACCAGTTTTGGTTCGGATTTGCCGATGTTACACATATAATGTTCCACAAGGCCCAATAACCAAGGACCATCCGTTTATGGCATACCCGCCTCCACCCCCATCCCAGCACACCGGCGTCAACGTCGGGATGTCCGGCCTCTCGGCATCCGGACCATCCGGGGTCTCCAGTGCCATGACCGCAGCCGATGGCCGGACTCGTTTTTCCAATGATGAGTTGGCGATTGTCCTGTCCTATTTTGACATTGGGATCATCGAAGCGATCCAGGAATTCCCACGCGGATCGCGTAAAGCCCCCAAGCTGCTTATTCGTGCTGAAAAGGGATTGTTTCTGCTCAAACGCAGAGCCCGCGGTAAGGATGACCCGTTCAAAGTCGCATTCTGTCACCAGTTACAACTCTATCTGGCATCCAAGCAGTTCCCGTTACCACACCTCATCGGCACGCGAAACGACAACAATTCCATGCTCCAGTGGCGTCACAATATCTACGAACTCTTTGAGTACATCAAAGGGATCAGCTATGACAACTCACTGGAAGCGACCGGCGATTCGGGTAAGACGTTGGCCTTGTTCCATAAACTATTGGCTGACTTTCAGCCCGAATATGAGCCAGCCATGGGCTCGTACCATGCGTCGCGCTCCGTAGCCGTCTCCTTTGAACGGATACCTCAAGCATTACACAAAAATGATCCGGAAGGTGAACGGGCATCCAAACAGCAGATCATCGACTTGGCTAACTTCATTAAGACTTCCTACAACGAAGCGGCGATGAAGGTCAATGAGATGGGCCTGCCTGACTGGCCGATGCAGATTGTTCACAGCGATTGGCATCCGGGCAATATGCTCTTTCGCGGGCCAAAGGTCGTGGCAGTCATCGATTACGATGCAGCACGGATTCAGCAGCGCATCACTGATATTGCCAACGGGTCGTTGCAATTCTCCATCATCGGTGGCGGAGACGATCCTGCTCAGTGGCCTGACCATCTGGACGAAGCCCGTTACAAACGCTTTCTACGGACTTATGATTCGGTCCCCAATTGCGTACTATCCCGAGCCGAGTTACGCACCATTCCCTGGCTGATGATCGAAGCCTTGATTGCTGAAAGTGTCATCCCCATCGCCCAGACTGGCCAGTTTGCCCGGATGGAAGGTTTAAGCTTCCTGCTAATGGTTGAACGCAAGGTTCGATGGTTACAGGAACATGCTCAGCGATTATCCGAAATTCTGGATAGTTGAGCCTTTGCTTTAGCTTATTTGCCAAGGCAAACGCATGTACGTTTTTTGCCTCAGCGAGCTGGTTCGTGTCGAGCCGGGATTGCGCGAAGCTCAAATTCAGGACCTGCCTTATATGCACAAAGCCTATTGGTCTCTGTTGATCCTGTGTTATAATCTGGGTTGGGTGTATCAATGCAGTCGCATACCTGATGGGTGTCAGTTTGCGTCTGTGAATTTCAATAAACTGCGTTTTGCAGATTTCCAGGTGGGACTCAGGTACGACAATGATCACAGGTGTTCAAATGGTGTTGTGCCTTGCGCTACTTGCTCAGTCGGGTGAGATGCCGTTGTCGCAACGTATTGGTCAGCTTGATAGTTCCGACTATGCCCAACGCCAGTCCGCGACGCAATTGCTCATGCAGTCCCAAGTCGTCACAGATGAGCAGCTTGATGACTTTTATCAGAAAGCCACATCACCTGAGCAGAAAAACCGACTGGAACAAATTGCTCTGCATCGTGTTCTTAGACAATGGGTCAGCAATATCAAAGTCGACAAATCGGCTGGCGGGTCGGTTGGGATTCAAATCTATGCCATCAATCCAAAAACGCATCCTCTTTACGAGCAGGGTGGTATTTGGATCAAGTCAACACTTCCAGGATTCCCTGCTCATGAGTTGTTGCATGTGGGGGACCTGATCGTCGCTGTGAACGGGATGCCTGTATCAGCCAAAGGGACGGGCGTGGAACTGACGAAAGTTTTCATTTCGCTTATTGAACCGCATCCCACTGGAAGCAGTATCGAATTTACAGTGATGCGTGGTAGTGAGGCAATGCAGGTTCAATGTCCAATCGCTCCCAAGACTGCGCTGATGAAACTCTACCCTCCCAAGGGCACTGTCCAACTCTCGCCGATGGGTTTTAGGCTTTGGCAAAAGCGCTTTGAAACACTCTCCGGTCAAGCCAGCAAAGCCACCGCACAACACATGCCCAACCCTGCCGATGAACTGATCCCCATTGAGTGGCAAGCCAATGCCGCGCAGTAATGGTGGAATGAGTCTCTCTTGTTTTCGCGCTTAGTCAGATGATGACTTTAGCTCCTGAGCTGCTGATATTTTTATCAAATTGGAAATAATTCCATTTTGTCCCTTTTAAAGGGTCCGTATAAAATCCTCTATCTGATCTGATGGTCTTGGGTTTTATCACTGGTTTCGGCATTTGTCGGTTGATGTGCCAAGCGGGTGCAAATTTTTTGATCATCTGATTTGCACGTCTAAATCCCAAATCGTTTTGTTTAAGCAACAGGGCAGACAAACAAAACTTTGGAGGCAGTACCATGAAATCACTCGCTCAATTCACCGCTTGGACATTCGTCGCTGGCATCATTCTCTTTGCCGCACTCAACCCAACCAACGGTGTGATCTTTCAGAGTCCCGGCGCAGCAGTCGGCATCGGTCTGATCGGTCTTGGCATGTGCATGGAAGCCCGAAAGAAAATGGCTGCCCAAGCTCAAACCGTCGCTCAACGCAAAGAACGTTAAAGCCGACTCCTTAACTTGCTCCCAAGCGCTCCGGCGTGATTGATGTTTGTTGTTTGATGGAAAAAGCACCCTAGCCTGTGGGTGCTTTTTTCGTGGATTCATTGAATTGGCGAACCGTCTGACACGTGAATCATGCAGGCAATAAAGCTTTGAGCTTCGCAGACAAATTCTCTGCCATGCGACGCATGCCCCAGTCTGAGGGATGGATCATGTCATGGGTCAGACATTGGGCGTTGTCGAGAATCTCCGGTCCTTCGATCAGGTGCAGGTTGGGTTTGTTTGCAGCAGCGACTTCTTCGCGCAGAATGCGTCGAAAGTCCTGTGTCTTTTTCGCGTCATCGGAGTCCGGCGCGGCGCAGAAGTCGGCACTGTGTTGAAAGAGCGTGATACAGGCAACGGGTTTGTCAGGATGTGCTTGGGCAACCTTGTTGATGCCGTACTTGACGCGTTTACGAAATTCGTCATTTTCAAAACCGAGCATATTCACCGACAGGCTTAACGTCGCAATATCCCAGTCATCACGGCTGGCGATGTAGTCGAACATTTCCGGTTCCGCATGACAGGAGCCGGACATCCCCAGGTTGATCAAGTCCGCACCCATGAGCTGAGCAGTTTGTGATACATAACAAAGACTCGGGCGCGTCGCGCATCCACCTTCAGTAATCGACGTGCCATAGGCAAGGTATCGCAAGCTTGGCATCATCTGGGGTTTTGGAGGCCGGACATTCTCGCCTTCGATTTTATAGATCACAATTTCCTGTCGCGGTAACAGGATTCGAACAACGTTTGGATCCCATGGATCATTTTTAAGAAATTCTGGTTTCATATCGCGCAGGCGTTGATTGACGGTCAGTTCAATCGTCAATGGATTTCCGGTTAACGGGTATTGACCACTATCCATAAAGGAGCCGTAGGAGACTTGGAAAGTGCCGCCACCTTGTGGAGATGAAAGGGTGACTTTGACCGGGCCGTCTGCGACGAATCGGATTTCACTGTTGGCAGCATTGAGGCTGCGTCCCTGAGCACCGGGATTGAGATGTTCACGGACGGATTCGGGTACACGTTGGATTTTCTTGCCATCACGCCAGACGTCAGTCAATTCAGCGATGTTATGAAGCAGCACGTTTTCGAAAATCATGTTCAAGCCTTTTGCAATTTGGTATGTGAAATTTGAAGGGATCCATCATAGCGAGATGGTTGGACAGGGAGTAGTGAGTTGAGAGTAGGAATTTAAATCGCTTGCGGTTTAGCGTTCCAGGAATCTATCGGACACCTCAATTGATTCGAGTCTCGTGGACGCTGCTAAACCTCAAGGTGTTGGAATACAATTGATCCAATCTCGAATCCCTAATTGACGTGTCTGTCCCAGTTCGAATGTGCAACGATGCTGTCATATGGTTACCATACTGCCCATGCTTTCAAACTGGTTTATATGGTTACTCATTGGTTACATCGCAGGTTCGATCCCCTTTAGCCTGCTCATTGGTCTTGCCAAGGGTGTGGATATCCGCAAGCACGGCAGTGGCAATGTCGGGGCGACCAATGTCGGTCGCGTGTTGGGCAAACCCTATGGCATCAGCTGTTTCCTGTTGGACGTACTCAAAGGCGCTTTGCCGGTCGCTTTGGCAGGGCAGTTTATTGATCACAGCACCGTCGCCGGGCAATGGCAATGGCTTGCTGTCGCAATCGCGCCGGTCATGGGCCATGTCTGCCCGATTTGGCTCAAGTTCAAAGGTGGTAAAGGTGTCGCCACCGGATTCGGCGTCCTGCTGGGATTCTGGCCGACACTGACTTTGCCTGCAATTGGGACGATTGTGGTCTGGGTGATCTGCGTGCTGATCTGGCGTTACATCAGCCTGGCATCGGTGGTCGGGGCGATGGTCTTGCCGATTTTTTTGATACTGATTACCAAACTGGTTCATCATCAAAAAGTCGCGGATGTCTTACCGTTTTTGATTGTCAGCAGCTTGTTGTGCCTGTTGGTGGTCTTGCGTCATCGCAGCAATATCAGCCGCCTGTTGGCGGGGACCGAGTCCAAGGTGTTACAGAAAAAGTCGGTTTGATCTCCGTGGGTATGCATGTGAATCACAGATGATTTTCGCGTGACCATTGCCGGTGTTCGCTGGGGGTGGCTTGGGTCAAGAGTTTAAACCACCGACAGAACACCGTTGGCCCGGACATTCCAAGAGCATCAGCAATCTCTGCAATGCTTAATTCCGTATCACGTAACAAATGTCTCGCTCGTTCCAGACGCAGTTGGTTGATTGTCTCAAGCGGCGATTCATTTCGCGTCTTGGCAAAGAGTCTGCGAAGATGTGCCGGGGAGACACCCGCTGCCAACGCCATTTCCGACACACCCACATGCTGACTCATATTTTGGCTATACCACGTCATCGCCACGCGGACACGTTGCTCGTTATATCGCTGTGTCCAGTCGCCCACTGGCAGGTTTTGATCCCGTAACGCGATCGTCGAAAGTTCCAGAATCAAACGCTGCGTATACAGGCCAGTGAGGTTGGTGAGTCTGGGATAATGTTGTCTTAAATCAGCAGTCAGTTGCTCGACTCGTGTGACATCATCATCGTTCAATGAACGATCCAGTACACCTGATTCTTCACACGCCTTGATCAAATGGGAAGGGATATCCTCGTTGTCCACGTGCGCAACCACGATGCGACATTGTTGGTTTTCAGGTGAGATCCAGCCATGGGGAACGCCTGGTGCGAATATCCATAAATGATTTGATTTAAATGAATAAGGATTGTTTTTAGAGTCCGGGTAAACAGCGTCCATTTGACCGCTGACGACCGCCTGAAACTCCCATCCACTACGGACACTCAGCCCGATGCCTTTGCGGTGATAGTCACGTTGACCGGATGAAAGATAATGGAGCATGATCGAAAATGCTAATCGCAAGGTTTGATTGCGTCAATGCCAAATACGGGATAGTATCGTATCTTCTTGTCATCAATTACGTATGACCTTCAGGAGTATGACAATCATGAGTGATCGAAAAAGATATGCTGTGGTCGGCCTTGGTAGCCGATCTTCCATGTTCACCCGGGCCCTGTACACCGACTATGCCAAGGATAATGCCTTGGTTGCGTTCTGCGATATCAACCAGACGCGCATGGACTACTACAATAATAAGTACCAAGAGGAATTCGGCATCAAGCCGGTCCCTACGTACAAGCCTGACCAGTTCGAGCAGATGATCACCGACCACAACATTGATTGTGTGATCGTGACTTCCAAAGACTGTACGCACCACGAATACATCTGTCGTGCGATGGAAGCGGGCTGTGATGCGATCAGCGAAAAACCGATGACTACTGATGCAGCCAAGTGTCAGCAGATTCTCGATACGCAGGTTCGCACCGGCAAGAAACTCACCGTCACCTTCAACTACCGTTATGCTCCGCGCAACAGCAAAGTCCGCGAACTCATTCAGGCTGGTGAAATCGGTGATGTGCATAGCGTCCATTTTGAATGGCTGCTCAATACCAAGCATGGTGCAGACTACTTCCGCCGGTGGCATCGTGATAAAGCCAACTCCGGTGGCTTGATGGTGCATAAATCAACCCATCACTTTGACCTGGTTAACTGGTGGATTGGTGCCGACCCCGTGAAAGTTTTCGCGCTGGGCGGATTGAAATACTACGGTCAGGAAAATGCCCAAAAACGCGGTGTCACCGAGTTCTACGAAAGGGCACATGGCAATCCCGTCGCTGCCAAAGATCCTTTTGCCATTGACATGGAAAACAACAAGGAACTCAAGGGACTCTACCTGGATGCCGAACACGAAGACGGCTATATCCGTGATCAATCTGTCTTTGGTAAAGGTATCAATATCGAAGACGACATGGCTGTACTCGTGGGCTACAACTCCGGCGCAACCATGTCTTATCACCTCACCGCCTATTCACCGTGGGAAGGTTACCGCGTTGCGTTTAATGGTTCCAAAGGCCGCCTTGAACTGACATGTATGGAAAACGCTTACGTCTCAGGCAGTGATGACGATCACAACATGGCACGCAACGTCTCGGGCTCATCACCCTACGAAGTCAAAGAGCCAACACAGTTGATCCTCCAACACATTTGGCAGAAACCCATGGTTATCGACATCCCGCAATCCAATGAAGGTGGTCACGGTGGTGGTGATGCCAAGCTGCTCCGCGATGTCTTTGAACCCGGTACGCCAGACCCCCTCAAACGTGCTGCATCACACCTTGATGGCAGTATGTCTATCCTCACCGGCATCGCAGCGAACATCTGCTTCGAAACCGGCCAAGCCGTCGATATCCCATCACTGGTCAAATTCCCGCAACCACAGGAAGCATGTGTCTGATCAGACGTAACACATTTCAATAAATTAATTTCCAAACGCTCGGCATCAATGATGTCGGGCGTTTTTTTATATTTTTGATAGCACATGCTTGATTGATTCAAAGTGGCTGCATATAAATACCGGTAGTCGGAATTAAAGGAAGTGCTCATGATTACGCTAACGCACCACAGTCAATCAGTTGATAAGACAGGGCAGACTTCTTGGCATCGTAATGGCGATACCGGGGATTTTGTTCTTGGGTCATCCCATTGGTCGCAGTCGCTGCATATTGCCAAAGTCGCCACCTGTCACCTATGGAATCATCTGGAGATCCGCAATGAATCCTATGATGTGACGGTTGATGATGTTCGTGAGTTGGAAGATGGACAGGAGCTTGATTGCAGCGTCTCGATCCCGTTTGTTGGTTGTGTGATCCGCTTTGCTTTACAGGTACAAATTGATCCAACCAACGGGCAGTTGCGTTTGAGTATTGCACAATCAACACTCAAAGAACTGCAGCCCGATGCAGCGACACTGCTATCAATCGACTTGCTTCCGGGGATGGGGTCTGCCACGGTAGGGCAGGCCGGATACCTGTTTTTACCTTGTTTTGCAGGTGTTTTACATCGCTTTGATCATGACGTAGCCAAGCAAGTCCGATTGACTCTTTACGCTCAGCAACCACAGTGGGCATCAAAATGTCACTTTAATCTCTTTGGTATTCAAACGCTCAGTCACAGTTTTTGTGCAATGATCACACAAGGTGATAGCGATGCGCAGCTTGTCGTTCGATCACATGACGGCATTGAAAAGCAATACAGTGTCCATGCGTCATTGGTTTATCGCTGGAACCATGTCGATACAATGATCGATGGTGACCGCCAGCTGACACTTTGCCCGGTGACACCGAATCCGCTGAATTACAATCGCTTTGCTCGGATTTATCGGCAGTGGCTACGTGACGAACGTGGTCTGCAAACCCTTGAACAAAAAGCTCAATCGCGCCCAGCTGTCAATGACTTTGCCAACACTTACCTGCTGAAAATTATGATGGGTTACAAAAAGGCTGACCTCAAAGGCCAGGGCGAATATCAATCCAATACTACGTTTGCCCAGACGCAAAAAATTCTCCAGCAGATGCACGATGACGGCATTGACCACATCACCACCCAACTCGTCGGCTGGAATGCAGAAGGTCACGATGGCAGATACCCACAACGGTTTCCAGTCAACGAACATGCTGGCGGAGAGTCAGCGATGCGCGATTTGATCCAATGGGGCAAAGACAAGAACATTCACATCGGCGTTCATGACAATTACTCTGACAGTTATGAATGTGGTGACGACTTTGATCTGGACAACGTGATCGTCGGACGTGATGCCAAGCACTGGCGCAACGTCCCCTGGGCAGGCGGATTCAATTGGCGATTGTGTCCGCTAAAGAGTATTGAGCATGCCAGGCGCGACATGCCACGCATTGCAGAAATTGGCGTCAAAGCCAATTATTACATGGATGCCATCGGTGCGATTGGGACATGTCACAGCAAAGATCATCCGGCGGATCGTCGCGCGATGATGCAGGGCTTTATCGAACTATTCAAACTTGCACAGCAGCATTTTGACACTGTCAGTACGGAGATAGCCTTTGGGCCTTACCTGCATTTAATGGACGGTGTGTACATGACGCATAGTGTTGAAAATGCAGGCAAGTTCACAGACTTTGTTGAGCATTTTGTGGATGAACATGTGCCAGCGTTGGCAGTGGTATTGCACAATGGGATGCGCTATCACCTGGCGCATACGTTGGCGTTGCAAGGCCGGCGCGGGGCGTTGATGGATTGTCTCTGGGGTGCGATGCCGTTCGTGGAGATTGCTTATGAGCATGTCCCTGGCGCGCATGGCATGCCTCGGTACGAAGACGTTCGCGAGTATGTACTGGCATCCAATGAACTGTGTCGCGGCATTTTGGCGGATCGGGTGTCCGTGGACATCGATGCCATTGAACAAGTCGAAGATGAGCTATGGCTCACGCGTTATGCCGATGGCAAAGTTGTGCAGACAGACTTCACAACCGGCAAAGTAACGCTTATTGATAGTACAAACTCTGCAAAATGACAGTTTACCTTGCCTTGAAGATTGACTTGTGGCTCTAGGGGGTGAAAATACTGATAGTCGGTATTTTCAAAGGAACGAATCATGACACAAACCAGAAATCATCCCCAGGCACTCAAGGCTTATCGTATGATTCTGCGGTATCTGCGAAGTCGGAAAGTCACGGTGGGTGATTTGGTCCCATCACAGCCGGAGTTACGGCAGGAATTAAGTTTCAGCAATGATACCCTTACCCGCGCGATGAAATGGCTCGTGGAAGATGGTGTGCTTGAACGCAAGCAACGGGCTGGCACGATGGTATTGGATATGGCTAAGGCGCGCTTGGATGATCACACGGTGATGCTGGCAATGGTGCCCCATACCACGTTACCTGATGAACCGTTTTACGGTCACCTGCTTCGCGCGTTGGAAGGCTATGTCCGCGAGATACTCGGTGCCAATGTGCGCATTATGGCTCATGTCGTGGACAAGCAAGGCAATGCAACTTGGCCGATGCACACCTTTCCCGGACTTGAGGCCATGGTACGTGAGGGCGACATTGATGCGGTGATCTGCCCGATTGCTGTGGATCCAGTCGCGACAAGCAAACTCGTTGAATTAGGTGTCCCCTGGCTACATGTGAGTTCATGGGAAAAGACAGCTCATGGTGTGGTCATTGATCAAAAACCGATGATGCTTCAAGCCTGTGAAATGCTTGCCAAACGTGGCTGTAAAAAGTTAGGAGTGGTGACCAAAGATGCTCGTGCCAAACATCACAACCGATATTGGAATGCGTTGATTCAGTCGTCGGAGATGCTTGGTTTTACGGCATTACCGGCGATAGAAGCTGGTGACATTTCACTTGAAGCCGGCCGACAACTGGCGCGCCGGATCCTGAAAATACCTGCGCGTCAGCGACCTGATGGCATGATCGTGATCAACGATGTATTGGCTTCAGGACTCACCGATGTGCTGCGCGATCAGGAAACTTACCGCCCGGAGATCGCGGTGCAGGCCAATGTACCCGGGACGTTGATCTTCGGCTTGCCGGTCATCCGATTTGATGTGGATGTGTACCAGTTGGCCCAGCAGGTGGTTGAATTACTCCGCAGCAGTTGGCTGTCTCCTGATAAGCACGCAGGACGCCAGTGGCTCAACCCACACATGGCGCATGAACGCGCTAGAGATATGCAGACACCTGCCATGGTTGTGGCAGACTGAAATAGATTTGAATGACAGCAAGACAATAGATTGGAGACCTGCTATGTCCAAACGCTCAGGTTTTACTTTGATTGAATTACTGGTAGTGATCAGCATTATTTCGCTGTTGATGGCTGTTCTGCTCCCATCGCTTGCAAAGGCTCGTGATGCAGCACGTAAAATTCAGTGCGCCAATCAAGAGAAGCAATTGGCCTTGGTCTTTCGCGTCTATCTCAATGACTTTAATGAAGCTTTTAATCCTGACCCCATGACCGCAAACAACTGCAGCGATCAAGTCTGGGACGGCTACAACAACAACTATACAGCAGCCGGACACCTGGTGAAGTATCTCAACAATGTGGCAGACGTACTTTACTGCCCGGACAGTGCATGGTCTCGTTATGATACGTCGGCTGAAAATCTTCAGCGTATCAAGAATCGCACCGCCAACACTTCAGCATGGTCAAGTTATGCCATGGGGATTATCCCGACGATGAATGGTGTCTATGCCAACACGGATAGTAGTTATGTCGGTGATCACTTTCAGGTCGGACTCTGGGGCGTGAATCCTGCGATTTTTGCGGATGATTTAAACTTGCAGTATCCCACATACTCGGACAACATCGTCAATCACAAACGACTTGGATTTAACGTCGCATTTCTTGATGGGCATGTCACATGGAAACCCACCCGAGAATTACCGAGTATCGCGCTGGCTGAAGGTGTCAACAAACAATGGGCCTCTGCCTATGCCAACAAAGTGTTCTGGGAATCAGTCAGTGGCTACAACTCGTTTTCTACTGACCATCGACCGTAATCGATTTTCATTTTGTAACCTAAACCGTGATTGGAGAAACGCGTGAGACAGCGTTGCAAGGTATTTTTGTGTTCGTTGATAGGAATGTATGTGATGGTATTCATGTCACAGGTGACAATGGCTGCTGCGGAGCAATCCGTCGTCGTCCGAACTGGTAAAGCGTCCGGTCAGTTGATTGTCAACGATGACGGTTATCAACTCACCGCAACAGTCACCGAACTTGGAGACTACACGGAAAACTGGGATTTCCCAGGCACAGTAGTGGACTACCTTCTGCCCAATACCATTGCTTTATCCAAAGATATCAATCGTGTTGGCTTATCCTTTACCAATCCTGAGTCAAGCAACAAAGCCTATGATCCCATGCTGCGGGTGTTGATTAGCGATGCACGTGGGCATCTTTATGCGGTGGGAACACGACTGGGTGCCAAGCAAAGCGACTTGCCACTGACCGATCATTGGCGGACACTTCAAACCTTTGACTGGAACATCAATGAGATGGGGCGAATTGATCCTTGGGTGATGATGCGCGTTCTGCCGCCGGCGCCGGACTATTATGATTCGCCACAAGCTCCATTGAAGCTTGCAGGTTTTCGACTTGTCTTGCGTGGCATGGATAAAACGCCATGCGTTCTGAAAATCAAAGATATCTCACCATTGGCAGCAGATGAAAAAGCCGACCCCTATTGGCAGGTTGATGGTGATCAGCAGTGGCTTCGACACATTCGTAAACCCTATGAAAATTTTGGGCGTTACGGTTGGGGGCCTGCCGAACCTGGCCCGTATCTTAAAGCATCAGACTTGCGACTTCCTGGTGGGAAATCCCTTGTTTCTTGGGAGATTTTAGCTGCTGACGATTGGACGGTCATTGCATCGGATCATTTTGAACTGGATGTCAAACCTGATTCAGTTATCCAGTTGCCACTGCTTGAAGCAGGCACGTACCGCATCAAGCTATGTGCAATCACAGGCAAGAACAAAGTCACCCAACGCTATCACCAGTACGTGGTCATCCGTAACAGTCGCGGACCGCAAGAGCTTCTACCCAATGGCAAACCCTTGCAGGTCTCCACCAACGTGAAGAGCAACGTGTTCGCAGCAGCAGAGGATGCTTCACTATCACTCACTGCCAATCAGTCTGGCCAAGTGCAATGGACACTTAGCACATCCGATGGTCAGAAAATCGCAGACGGACAATCATCACAGATTAATCTTGAATCCTATTTCAACCAACACCGCGTCCTGTGGCTTAAAGCTCAACTTGTCGATCAAGGCAAGGTTATTGATGAACTGGATCGTGTATTCGGATTGCGATCACCTGCACCTGTTATGCCAACCGCGTCAGACAGCGTGACGCCAAAAGTCAAGCAGTTTGAAGGCAAGCTCCGTCGGGTCAAAGGTGATTGGAATGAAGGCTCCACCCCCGTCGTCTCCGAGTCTGAGAATGTCTTGAAAAACTTCCGGGGCTGGCTCGATGATGCGGTGGATGTGGGTTACAACATCGTCGAACTCTCAGCGCCGTGGTATGACTTAAATCCACTGCCGGGCGTATATCAGTTTGAACCACTCGACAAACTCATCGCATTAGCCCAGCAGCGGAACCTGAAAGTGACGCTGCGAATTCACCCGATGATCCGACAGGTTCCCGGCTATGTGCCACGCCAACTCATGACCGATCAGGCAGGCTTTGCACACGGTCTTTGGAGTGGTGGTGACAATCAACTTTTCAGCCCTGCATCCGAGCCATATCGTTTGGCAAGTAATGCATTCATCACGGCATTGGCATCGCGATACCGTAATAATCCAACCGTGCTGGGTTACACCATTGAGAGTCTATTCTTTGATCATGACATGATCGACATGCCCTGGCTTGGGCAGTCGGTGGACTATTCACAAACAATGCGCCGTGGATTCGTACGTTGGCTTGCTGACAAGTATGGCCACATCAATAAACTTAACCAAACCTATGGCTCGCAGTATGTCCATTGGGAACAAATCGCATTACCCAATGTCAAAGTCAGTCTCGATCCAGATGGACGACCAATGCCACATCAACAGCCAGCAGTTCGCGATTGGTTGGATTACAAAATTTCCACCATCACCAAACTGCGCACCGGTTGGCTAAGCGCTGCTCGCGCCGCGGACCCCGCTGCATTTTTAGGGATATACAACACCGGCTCAACCGAGTTCTATCTGGACATCGTCAAACAACTCGGCGGTGTGATCACCTATGGCTCAATGGAAGCCCAATACCCCCGCGAAACGCGACCCGGTATGGCAGGTCGCTTTGAACCCCATGCCAAGATCGCGCGCACTGCCATGCTCGTGGATGTCGGGTTGACCAATATGCTCATGATTGATCAGCCGGGCATGCATGGCTTGTTTAACTATTGGAAACCCGAATGGTTACTCAAGGATCAACCCCAACCCGTCACCGAAGCGGAAAACCGCCTTAAAACATGGTTCGGATTTATGGATCAGATCACCAAGGCCAAACCGCTTAAGCAGGTTGATGCCAAGCATGGCGCGTATGTGATGTGTGATGAAACATTGCTCTATGAACACGGTCACCTGTTCTACGATCGTGTTCATGATTACCTCAAGCCATTCATGCATCATGTGGCAGCGTCAGACATGCGTGCCGATGCCTTGCACGCCAAGGATGTGGATGGTGCATCACTGCAAAATCGCCCGTGGGTCTATGTGCCTTTTGCGTCGGATTTGCTTTCCAGTGAAGTCCTCAGCACGCTTAAGCAATATGTCCAGCAAGGCGGCACGCTCATCATGGAAGCGGGTTCTGGTAAATGGTGTCTGCAAAACAATGAGTCGGACGTTTTAAGCAACGCGATTGGATTTGGTTCATGGAAGTCCAGTCCTGTGACGAGTGATTCGGTGAGTACCAGTTGGAATGGATGCAAAATTAACTTCCGAACCAAGCCCTGGAATCCACCCATTGATGACCAACCCACACCTTGGATTCACAACGTGGCAGGGGGGTATCTGCAAATCGGCTCATGGGCCAACACCTTGCAAAGCTCGCACACAATGGTGCATCAAAAACGTCTAGGCTCTGGTCAGATCATCGCCTTTGGCGGTGTGGTCGATTGGCTAAGCAGTCCCGGTTTACTGGCTTGCTTACACCAAAACATCACTGGTCAACCACAGGCTCAGCAATCCGTCGATCAAGTTCAACTCATCAAACGCCAACTTGTCGATGACAAGACACACTTCCTAGTCGGTCGCCGGTTCATCACGCAGAATGACATTGACTACATCAAACACGGGCATCCGGAAAAAGTGGATCAGACACCTGTGACTGTGAACGTGCAGTTGTCACAGATTGATGCCCAGAACAAGTATCGCATCACCAATCTGCTGGATGATAAAGTGCTTCCTGAACAAACCGGTAAGGAACTTACTCAAACCGGCATCACGTTGAACCTCAAACCCGGCCAAGCCTTTGTCCTGAAATTTGAAACGGAGTAACGTACGGTGAAATCATTTTACGCTGTATTTGCAGGTGTTTTGTTACTGTCTTTGACCGTCGCCCATGCTGCCCCTAAGTCTGAGAAGCAAATCTTTGCGCACTACATGGGGAGCTATCCGGCAGGTGCCAAGGCTCATGCTCATCACTATCGCATGCAGCCTAAAGACATTTCCCCCGACAACAAGTCGATGCTCAGTCAGGTCGGCGGCCGGACGACCAATTGGTCACTCGTGCCACAGGAATGGTTTTATGGCAACATTGAACTTCGTCAATCTGCCGAGTTGGAAATCAAACGTGCAATGCGTATTGGGCTCGATGGGTTTGCGATTGATGCATGGGCAAGTCCGGAGTTGGCCAAGCCGTTGTTGGATATATTTTTGACAATCTGCAAGGAAAAGAATCTATCGTTTTCTGTCACAGTGTGTCTTGATCCATCATGTCACAAGGTGAAAACTGAAAACTATGATGACTCAGCAGGTGGACACATCGGCGGGATGCATGACACGGTTCGGATGTTGCTTTCAAAATACGGTGACCATCCCAATCTTGCCAGGCGTGACGGCAAGCCTCTGATCTTCACATACTCCACGCAAGGCTTTTTGCCCAATGACAAGAAGCTCCTCGGTGGCGGAAAAGATGAACCGGCAAGGCGTCGGGCGAAACTAGAAGTCTTGAATGATCTTCGCAAAATGGTTCGCAAGGAATTCAACACTGAAATCTTTCTGCATCACGATATCGACAATGAGTTTCTTGGCATTGATGTAAAGCAGTTTAAAGACTCACGCCCACCGCATCAGCCTGGCCCGATCATGGCAGAAGCTGCAGGCGTCTATGCCGAAGGTGTCGACAACCTGCAAGGTCAGGATGCCATCGGCGGATTCCTGGGTATCAACTGGATGCCCGAGTTTGAGCTTGTCGCCCAGCAAGTCAAAAAAGCCGGTAAAACATGGGCGATTCCCATGTGGCATCAGTACAACAATATCATGGGTTCACTCCACGTTCAGACCGGTACTGACCTGATGCGAACGCTTTGGGATCAGGCTCGCAAGACTGACAGCACACTCATTCAATACGTCACATGGAATGACTATGGTGAAGATACCAACCTCTCGCCGGGTACTGCAACGCGATACACCATCTATGATCTGACTGCTCATCAAATCAAATGGTGGAAGACCGGCAAGCAGCCGACCTATGACCATGACAAAGTTTATCTGACCTATCGCCGCTATCCTTCTGACGCGACGATCTATCCGCTTAACAGTCGCCGGTCTGCTGAAGGTGTCTTGGAAGTTGCGACCATTCTCACCAAGCCAGGCAAGATCCAATTGCCCGGTCGATCTGCTGACTATGACGCACCCGCAGGATTGTTTGTTAAGCAGTTCCCGCTTTTTGCCGGACCGGTCATTGCACAGGTCGTCCGCAATAGCCAAGTGGAATTGGAAATCACTTCACCCGATCCCATCTCTGATAAACCATGGCGTGAAGCTAACGCAATGGTTTGTTACTCCAGTGAGTTTGAACGTCAATGGGAGATTGATTTTCTGGGCACGCCCATGCAGACCTACGCCGAGTACGGCGATGTCGATAGCGATGGCTTACCCAATTGGTTTGAGATGCTTTATTTTGGCAAGCTCGGTGATTACACGACAGCAACTGCAGCCAACCCACAGGATGATCCTGATGGTGATGGTTTAACCAACTTGCAGGAATACGCACAGCAGTCTAACCCCCGGAAGAAGACGCAACATTATGTCGTGGGACATGTCTGGGATTTATCGACTGTTCATCAAGCAGGTGCGACGTTTAATCCGGATGTCGATTCAACGGGGCGAAAGGTTTGGCATTACCTTTATGCACTAGGTGAACGTCCCGTCCCATTGACTGGTGAGTATTTGCCATGTCCTATCAGTAGCGACAAGGTTGGTTATGCCGGTGATATGGTTCAACATACGCCTTACAGAGATTCGAGATACAAACAGGTTTACGGCTGGGTTGCACGCCATAAGAATCCGGCGGATGGCTCATGGATGATTCAGCTTCGCCCCAGCGTCAACGTCTCACCGATCCTCGCCTGGCAGGCTCCGATCTCCGGTAAAGTTTCATTGGTTATTGACACATACGCTAAGCCTGACGGTGCCAAACGCAAAGGTACTTTAACCGTTCAACGTTCTGGATCACTTGAGTTATTAGCAGAAATACGCGTGCCACAGAACGAATCGGTTTCGATTGTTTTACCTGAAATACAGGTCAAAACAGGTGATCGACTTTACATTATTGGTTCGCATCATCCTGACTACATTGATGTGATGATCCAAAATTTGAAGATCGAATTGGTTTCACTCTCAAAGTAAAAACATGTTGGCCAGACACGTCTGGATGTCGGTTGCTTTCGGATAAAACGCCCGCAGAGTTTCTGCAGAATAATGTCAAAGCATGTGTCTGTGATGTCATGATCATAGGACACCTGTCAGGGCGATCTATTGGCTGATGAACATGACTTACGCCGATACACATATCACATTTCTTGAGGAGACAATACAGATGCACGGAATCAGGACGCTATCTCAATGGTTGATCTGGATTGGTTTATGTGTTGCATTTTCTTTTCAAACCGTTGATGCGGAAATGTTGTATCAGCTTAAATTCAATGACACGCAGGGCAATGCAACATATCAATCCACAGGTTCGGTCGTGGGTACTGTCATATTGGATACTGATTCAATTGCAGGCACCACGCCGGATATCGCCTATGACAACGCCTCGCCGGATCAAACTGCATGGGCAGCAACACTTCCAGGCGTCGCTACCAACACCTATTACGGCCCGATGCTGATTCTGCCTGACAGTAATTCGCGGTTGCAGTTAACCCAAAGCAGTGACGAGATGACCATTGCCATGTGGGTGAAATGGAACGGCCCGGGAACAGGCAATGATATCCGTGGACTCGTTGGCAAATGGGCAAGTAATCTCGGCTGGTCATGGAGTATCACCACGTCCGGCCAACTCTCGTTTATGCTTCGAACCAATACCGCAGCAACATGGTCACGCACCTGTGAAACACCATTAATTGAAGGTCAATGGACTCACGTTACATTGGTCATCGACAATGATGCCCTCAGCTACAGTAAGACGGCGGGTGGTATCCAGTTCTACATCAACGGCAAGGTTGAGCCACTAACTCAGGGGATGGGAAGTATCGGTTCAATCATCGCCCTAGCTGACACACCCATCGTCGTTGGTACTGCTTTTGCGGGTAATAGTCGGGCGCTAAATGGTAGTCTTGATGATGTCCAGTTTCATGATGCTGCACTGACACCCGCGCAGATTCATCTGCTCTATACAGCTCAATCACTGCGATACCATTTGGACTTTGAAGATGCACAGGCATCCGCGACACTGGATTCGCAAGGTAGTGTTCCTGGCATCGTTGTCGAAGATACAGCCACTGCCGCTGGCACATCGTCACCAGTCCTGTTCACAAATTCAACACCTGATAACAGCGGTTGGGCTGCACAGTTCCCGACATTGTCTGCGACTTCGAATTATGGGCCAGGATTGGAATTACCCGACAGCAACGCACGCTTGACAGTTTCTGAGGATGGTGATGCAATGACACTTGCTGTATGGGTCAAATGGGATGGCCCCGGAAGCGGAAATAGTAATTTTACACGCGGTATCGCTGGCAAATGGAATGGAACCGGAGGGTGGTTCTGCTCTATCACCCCATCAGGGCAGGTTGCAATGACCTTTCGAACCGATACTGCTTCCACATGGTCTCGCCAAACCGTTGCGACACTTACTCAAGGCCAATGGACACATGTCGCAATGGTCCTCGACACCACTGCAACCACTGGCGTGACACGCGGTGGTATTCAGTTCTACATCGACGGCATCATGTCACCTTTGTCACAAAGCATGGGTGATCTTGGCAGTATCATTGCCACTGCCGATATGCCCATCATCATCGGTGCCAACTTCTCATCAAACGGGCAGGCACTCAATGGTTCACTGGACGATGTCCGACTTTATGACACTGCCTTGTCACCCATGGATATCTATACCCTTGCAGGGGCTCCCGGCGATTCTTTGGATATCAATGATTACATCTACACCGACAACGGTAAGCAGATGATCGACCTGAAAAATGTACTGTATCTTGCCTACGCACAAGGTTCCCAATTGCAGTTACCTGCTGGTACCTATTACTTGAATTCCGCGGGTGTCGGGCTGAATAATATCACCGACTTCACGCTCAAGGGCAGTGGCATGGATGAGACGATCCTCGTGTTGGATCACGCAGATACCGCAGCGATGAGTATCACCGGCTCTCACAATGTCACCATCAAAGACCTTTCGATTAATCTTGATCCCATCCCCATCGTGCAGGGGACCATTACCAATATCACCGACAATGGTGGTCAATGGATTTACGACTTCACGACCCATGTAGGCTATCCACAACTCACACCCACGAATATGGCACGGTTTCACGGCTGCTCCTGTTTCTTCTCAGGTACCGATGGCCGACTACTCCCCAATCACGGTTGGTTTGGAGCAGTTGGTGGCAGCAATGTCATCCGTATTGATGATTCGCACGGTCAACTGCTTCTTGGGCCAACCGGTGTGTCCGTCGGAGACAAAATTGCACTGCCGATCCGTGGCTACGGTTTCCCGTTTAATATCAAGTCCAGCGATTCAACGCGGTTGGAAAATGTGGCAGTTTTGGCTTCATCATCATTAGCAGTCTCCTATCGATATGCGACAGGTGAGAACTATTTGCGGATGACCATCAAACGTGCACCCATGCCAGCGGGTGCGACCGAAGTTCCCTTGTTTTCCACCAATGCGGATGGCTTAAACTACATCGCCTCGTCAGGTACGTTGACTATGGATCAATGCGACTTTGGATTTATTGTCCTTGCGATGGGTTTAAAACCCTCGCCTTCAGGCGAAACCTTTAGGTTTTACAATTTTTGTCCATTTGAGGTTTGGAATACGTTTTGGTTG
>MDTD01149938.1_pt1 | contig 80053 bp, 69 predicted proteins | sample 811221 | NCBI WGS metagenome assembly MDTD01 (sample SAMN05326646, study PRJNA326480) | marine metagenome | isolation source: seawater | place: Pacific Ocean: South West | collected 2011 | reverse complement strand
CTGGAATACGCCGACCGTCTCACCCTTGCCCGGAGCTTCCGCGGCCGCACCAGTCTGTAGACCGCGTAAACCCTCCGCTGCGAAACCACATCCCGGCAAGCGTACCGATGGCCCACGCCACCGCCCGTTGGATACAAAAATGGGGACCGACGCGAACGCCGGTCCCCGGGGGGTGGTGAGTGAGTCACACAGCAAAACGCTGCGGGAATCCAAGATCAGTTCGCCGTCACTCGAAACGCGTGAGCGTCACATCGAGTTCCGACGCAACATTCTGATAGTTGCTCGGCAGGGTATCGCGTTGCACGCCGGCGAGCTGGGAGTCGCGGGCGTTCCCGCGGTTGCTCCACTCGGTGATCTGCTTGCCCTGTCGGGTGTACACGAGGTCTCCACCGTCGGAGGAACTGTTGATCTCCGTCCGCAGACGGATGGTGTGTCCCGTGGCGGCACCGGCGCTGGAACCGTCCCAGGAAAAGCGCGTCTCCTCGCGGATGACCGTTCGCGCCAGGAGCGACGGGTAGCCGCTGCGGCGGTCGTAGTCGCCGTTGTAGGTGTACTCAAACGTTACCGACGTTGCCACCAGTTCGCTTCCCACCACGTGTTCGGTGTAGTAGCGCCAGCCGATGATGACAGGCTTCACGTCGTTGTTGTCGTTCCAGAACCAGAAGTTGTAGGTCCGGTTCAGTTCCTGCGTGTACATGACCGCGCTGCTGTAGGCGGCGGAGGAGTCCACCGACAGGTTCTGGCCAACGGCGGTCTCGAAGTCGAGGCTCCCGTTCACGTCGAAGGCGGCGTAGGAGCTGCTGGTGTCCGGGACGATGACCCAGTGGTCGCGGGTCGATCCATCGGTGTATTCCGAAACGTACTCGTCACGGTAGCCTGAGCCGCTCCACCCGTAGGGGTCGAAAATCGAGTCGTCACCACCGCCGGCGAAGTCGCCGTAGGTCCCCGTGGTATCGACGAGGTAGTAGACCTCGCGAACCCGGTCTTCGGGGTATACGTCGGTCGTATCCGGCGAGGCGACCGCCGTCATCCGGAACAGGTTGTAGCCACTCCAGCCGCCGGACGGCGTCCGGGTCCAACCGCGGGACGAACCGTACGCCGCGGGATCCGCGATGCGCTCGACCGTACCGGTGGTGGTCCACCCGGGGTACGGATAATCGTTCCGCGCCGGCAGATTCTCCGACCCACCGGCTGCGACTGCGATCGGCGTCATCCCGGGGTTGTTGTACGTGGTGCTGGCGCCGACCGAGGAGGCGGCAGCCAGTTGCGCGTCGGCGGTGGCGACTGCGGAGTTCGCCGTAATGTTCAGTATGCCGTCGACACGGGCGAGATCGTCGGCGGGTCCGGTGGTATCGGGGCTGAGCCCCAGAGAGCAGGACGTCATCGCCAGCGGAACGAGAAGCGCAACGACTGCCAGTGTGTGTACGGTAATCTTCATGTGGTCACCCTGATAATGTTAAGCAAAATACATGCCATTTCGTGTCAGAAATCCCTGAGAACACCTAAGTGCTTGATGGAACGAGACTTATCAGCGCGAAATCCCGGCGCGACGCGATCGCCGCCGCTACCGGCGACCGGCGATCACCATGAATTTCGCATGAGCGATGCAGATTGCATACGACCGATGCAACCTGCACGCTCAGATCACGCCTACGGTGCCAGTAGGCTCGGGTTGCGGACGATCGCGTTCAGCGCGACCCCGACCGAGTAAAAGTCCCGGGCTCCCGCGTCGCCGTCCCAGACCCGACTCACCGACGACGCCAGCTGAAACGCCACCGAGCGGCGCGTGAGCTCCAGGGTCAGGTCGCCGGCGGCGCGGAACGCGCTCTCCAGGGCGAACGGATCCGGTCGGCCGGGATCAAAGAGCTGCTGCTGGTACAGGCCTCCGTAGACGCGCGCCACAAGCCCGACTGTCGTGTCCCGCCCGGCGGATCGGTAAAGCTGCGAGCTCAGACTCCCGCCCAGCTGGAGGACCTCGTCGGGTCGATAGAACACGTCGTAGGCGCCTCCCGCATTGAGGTCGCCGCCGTTGGCGAAGTTCTCGAAACTCATCGAAACGCCGGTCGCGATCCGCGTGAACGGCTGACTTCGTGACAACAGGGTCAGATCGAGGTCCTGTTGAAGCACGAATCGCTGCCCCGAGGATCCGTCCGAGCGGATCAGATCCACGCTGCCGCCGGATGTGGTTCGCAGCCGCGACCAGAACGGCGACGGCCTGTTCTGCAGGTTGGTGGAGAGGGTGGCGTTCACCGAGTGCGAGATAAACTCCGGTCGCGATGCCAGCGCCGTCTGAACCGGCACATCCTCCGCCGGTCGGTACGGCCCGTAGCGATAGGTCGCGGAGAGATAGGACACGGGCGTGGAAACTTGCATCCCGACACCCAGGACCGGCTCGAACGTCCAGTTCTGAAAGTAGTCGCCGGCATCACTTTCCACCGGCAGGTCCGCGAAGGCGGTCAGCGCCTGGTCGGCGAAGGTCGCCAGGAACAGCTGGTTTCCGGCGATATCGAGGCCCGCCTGCGGTTCGATCACCAGTGCGCCGCGCCACAGACGCAGGGGGAGCGCCGCGGTGAGCAGTCCCTGTTCGAAATACTGACGCCGGGTGATCCCGTCACTCGTGGCGCGCAGGCGTGTTCCCTGGGTGTCGAGACCGACCCGCACATCGGCGAGCGAGTTGATCTTCCACGTGTAGTCGACGGATGCCCCGAGGACCACACGCGTTGGCTCGCTTACGGTCCGCATTCCCGCCTGCAGGATGTCGGCGTTGGCGCGGGCGATACTGTTGTGGATCGCGGCGACGTTCCGATAGGTCGGGTCCACCGCGTAGATCCGGGCGTACGCGTCGGTTGCCCGCGCCCAGCGGCCCTGTTGCTGATAGGCGTCGGCGAGGGCGAACAGCGTGTCCAGATTGGCGGGGTCCACCTCCTGCACGGTCTCGAACTGCACGATTGCCCGGGCGATCTCGCCGCTGTTCACGTAGAAGCGGCCCAGCTGTGTCCGGAGGGCCACGGTCTGATTCTGCAGTTCGAACAGCCCGACCAGGCTGTCCAGCCGGAGTATCTCACCGATCGTGCTTCGTTCCTCCTGCAGCGCCCGCAGCGCCGCCGCGGTGGACTGCTGCAGCTCCGGGATTCCGTTGCCCGCATCGTCGAGCGCAGCGACGCCCTCAGCCACCGAGATGACCGCGATTGGCTCAACGGCGGCCCCGGCGGCGGATACGTCGGCGGGCCCCGTTGCCGACCCGGTGGTGGCGGCGCCGTCCGGTGTCGCGTAGAGCTCCTGATACACCAGAAGTTGCCCGGCTTCCGGCGGGAGCGCCGCCATCGCCCGCTGCAACGATGCCTGATCACCGGCGGCGGCCCAGGCCCACACGAGGAGCAGCCGTTCCACCGGGTCCGCGGCACCCACGAGAATGCCCTCCGGCGGAACGGGCCGCTCGTCGCCGATGATCCAGGTGAGCAGCGCCGCGTGGGCCGCGACGCCGGGAACCACGCCGTCGGCGCGCAGGAGTTCCGACCGCGTTCTCATCAGGGACGGGGACCAGGCCGAGTTGTCCTCAACCGCGGCCCACGCCTCCCGGCTGGCGGTAAGCGTCTCCTGCAGGGGGTCCGTGCCCTGCTGATCGCCGCCGGCGGCAGTATCACCCACCGCGGCGGCCGCGTTCGCTGCTGCCCGCGGCTGTACGAAACCCACCAGTTCGGAGATCCGTCCCCGGACGGCCCGGGCTGCCGTCGCGGCGGCTCCCGCCTCGGCAAAGACCCGGTCCCGTTCCTCCGCCGGCGCGTCCCCGGTGATCGCCTCCAGCGCGGTTCGGGCGGTGGCGAGTCGTGCGGTGCTTCGCGTGAGATCTCCGAGCGCACGCCGGAGATCCTGCTCGGCCACGGCGACCACGGCCGCCCGTTCCAGCCGGTCCATGTCGCGGGACCAGCGCCGCCGCATTCCATTGAGCGTATCCAGTGCCAGGAGGTACTCGTACTGCGCGATGCCCTCCTGTTCACGACCGATCCACAGGTAGGTCTGCGCCAGCGTTCGACGCGGTGCGGGGTCCAGCGGGCGATCGGCCGCGGCCTGCTCAAACTCGGTCACCAGGTCGTCGCGGAGCTGGTAGGTACGGTTGACCCGTTCCAGCTGCGCCGCCAGCGCCTCGGGATCATCGACCGCGCCGCGCGCCTCCGCCGCAAGGGTCGCGGCGGCGTCCGTCTGACCTTCCGCCCGCAACAGATCGTAGAGTTCCGCATAGACCGCCGGCGCGGCGGTTCCGCGCTGTACGCGCTGTTCCAGGAAACGCCGCGCCGACCGCGGTTCGTCGTTGATCCGATACTCCCTCGCCACCAGCAGTGCCTGCTCCGCCGTCGTGGCGGCGGATTCGGCGCGCTGGAAGATCTCGGTGGCCTGCTGTGTCTGATTCCACCACAGGTAGGTGAACCCGAGGTTGATCCGCAGCGCCAGGTTGTCGGGGAAGGTGGCGAGCCCGGCGAGGTAGTACTGCTCGCTGGCTCCGTAGAATCCGTTCCACGCCGCGATCTTGCCCGCTTCCAGGTACCCGGTCAGGTTGTTGGGGTCCGCCGACAACAGGCGCCAGTACGCGTCCAGGGCGCCGTTCACATCGCCGCGCCACAGCAGGTTGCGCGCCAGGAGTCCCAGAATCGCCGGGTTGCGGTCGTCGATGATCGCCGCACGGTTGAGGTAGCGGATCGCGTTGATGTGGTCACCCACCAGGGTGTACAGGTCCGCCAGACGGACCCAGGCACCAACGTCGTCGGGTTGGTCACGGACGGTGACGAGCAGATCCTCGATGCTTTCCGGCTCGGTCTGCAGCGCGTCGGTCGCCGGCAGACGGTTAACCGAGGGACCCGCTGCGGCCTCGTCGGAGGAAGCGGGCCGGTCGGCGGTGGGCTGGCCGGCGGCGGGCTGGTCGGCCGTAGTCGTCGTGGCGGGCCTGAACGCCAGGCGATCGAGGTACAGAAATAACCGACCGTCGTAGCGACGACGCTCGCGGACCTCGATCCGCACCTGGTTGAGACCCTGCTGCAGGTCCACCGTCCCGGTGCGCACCCAGCGGTACGGCGAGGAGTAGGTGGGGCCGACGGCGACGTCTTCCCAGAAGATCTGGTACTCCGGTTGATCGTTGATCGTGACCACCAGTGGTGATCCGTACGAGGGCAGGAGCGGCTCCCGGGACCCGGGAATCGAACCGCCGTACCAGAACTCATAGGAACCGGAGGACGGGGCGTACACCGCGTACTCGGCGTAGTACGGCGTATCGCCGATCAGTGACTGCTGATTCAGCTGCAGGGTGCGGTTGTTGCCGGCGCCGAAGAGCAGCACCGGCTCCGCGGCGAAGTTCGTCGATACCGCGTCCTCCGCCTCCACGGTGATGGCCGCAGTGATCCCGTCCGGCGATGATCCGGCCTGAGGAGTCGGTTGCGCCGGCGCGTTCTGGGTCCACGCGTTCGGTGTCAGAAACGCGATCGTGATAAATGCGACGATCGTCGCGATGTGTCTGTCCATTTTTAGATATCTCCCGGTAATGAATCTATGGAAGCGATCCGAAATATACAATTGATGTGAACGTCGCGACGATCTCCCGTGTGTTTCTTCTCGTGATTTCCGCTGCTGCCGCGGTCGCGGTGGACATCGTGCTCTCTCCGCAGGTCGGGTTTGTGTCTGTCGGAGGCATGCCCTACCTCGCCCTGGTTGTGGCGGCGGCGATCCTGGTCAGCGGTCGTGCCGCCGTGGGGATGGCTGCCGCGATCCTTTCGCTGTTGCTGTTTGCGGTTCCGGCGGTGGAACAGGTCGCGCCGACGCTGATCCGTCGCCTGGATCCGGCGGCGTACACCGCATCCCAGCGGGTCGGTCTGATCGTCGCTGTCCTCGTCACGGCCCTTATCGTTCGCAACCGAACGCGCCTCCTCGACCGCATGGCAGCGGCGGATGAACGCGCCCGGGAGGCTCGATCGACCGCCGAGACGATGACCGCCGAGGCGGCGGCGATGGAAACCAGTCTCCGGGAACTGTACAACCGCCATGCGGTTGAGGCGCGCACGATCACCGGCCTGGGCGAACAGCTCGCGCGCTTCCAGTCCCTGGACCGCGCCACCGTCCTGGATGCCACCCTTGCCTCGGCCCGGCTCATGACCGCCGCGTCCAGCGTTGTGATCTACCAGATCGACGAGGCAAGCCTGCTCCTCCGTCGGCGCGCGGTCTGGCCCGAGCGCGACACGGAGCGCTACCCGGAGAGCCTCGACATCGCCAGCACCATCGAAGGGTGGGTGGTTCGCACCGGCGAGGCGTTCACCCTTCGCCTGCTCATGGAGCGGCCCGACCTGGCCGCGATCGACCAGGGGAACGCCGTGATAGCTGTACCGATCCGCCCCCGAGGCCAGACCTGGGGCGTCCTCACGATCGGAGACATGCCGTTTTTCGCGTACAACCAGACCGCCGAGGTGTCGCTGCAGGTTGTGGCGGCGCTGGCGGCGGGCGGTGTGGAGCAGTCGTTCGGCGGCGGGCCCCACGGCGGTCCCGAGTCCCGGGACCTCTCCTCCGCACAAGCGGTGGTTCGCGAGGCGGACGAGTTGGTCCGTGACCTGGAGCACATGACCGCCGCCGGGGACGTGGGTCACGTCAGTCTGTTCCTGGTAGAGCTCCGGGGGTCCCAACGCCACCCGCTGTCGATCTCGTACGACGAACAGCGCACGCTGGTGAACGCCGTATGCGACCGCCTTGCGTCCCTCACCGGTGGCGCCGCGCGGTTCTACCGGTATCAGTTCGCCAACCAGTTTGCCCTCGTAGGCGCCAACCTGGGCTACGACGCGGCGCCGTACTTTCTGCTCCGGGTACTGGAAACCGTCGGCGGTCAGGCGTGGAGCGTGGGGCCCAACACCGTGCTCCCCGAGGCGGTGGTGGGGTTTTCCTCCAGCCAGGATGGCGACGTTTCCACGATGATCGAACGCGCCGAGGCGATGCTGGCGGTCCAGACCGCCGCGGACGGGGAGGCGTAGTCCATGGCGGACTATTCGCTTTCGTTCTTCCGGAATCCCCTGGCGATCCCGTTCCCGCGGTCGCTGTCCACCGCCCTGCGCGCCTATCGCCACGGGCAGATCGGCATCGAGGCGGCGATGTACCGCGCCGGGTCGGTCGACTCGGTTCACCAGCGCCCGCTCAACATTCCGCTGGTGCAGGAACTCCTGGCCAAGTCGGGCCTCGACATTCGCCTCAACCGTCCGATCGCGGAGGAACTCTTCGAGAACCTGGAGCACCCCGACCGCGAAATCGCCGACTTCGCCGCCCAGACCCTGGCGCGCCTGGAGGAACGCTACTACCGCGAGCTCCGGCGGCTGGAGGCTGCGGAACCCCCGGAGACGCTCAATCAGGCAGCCCGTCGCCGGTGGCTCGATGACCTCTCCCGTCGGTACATGGACTTCGCGTCGTTGCAGCGATTCAACCGGACGCTGGAGCGCTACTACCTGCGAAAATGCGTGACCCTCCTGAGCGACGACCCGGGGCAACCCGATCGACTGGTTCTTCGGCGTATACGTGCGCGGCTGCACCTGGGGGACCTGGACGCCGCTGCCGCGGAACTCGACGCGCGACGCCGGTCGACGGACCCCGCGGTCCTTCGCGAACGGCTCCTGCTGGAGGGGGAACTGGCGTATCGTCGTCGCGATCTCGCCACCGTTCGACGGGTCATGTCGGAGATACGGGAGCTGGAACGCGAGCACGCCGAGCTCGGCGGGTCCTCCCGGCGAACCACACCGTGGAGGATGTGGCTGTGAGCGCGGACAGGGAATCGGGACGGCCCCGGGTCTGCCTGCTCCTCGAGGGGACGTACCCCTACGTCCGCGGTGGTGTTTCCAGCTGGACACACCAGTTGATCTCGAGCCTGCCGGAGATCGACTTCTTTCTGTACACGCTGTCGCCGAAACCGCACCAGATACCGGCGTATCCTATCCCCGAGAACGTGGTCGGATCGCGGGATGTCGTGGTGATGCCCACCGGGTTCGAACTGGTCGATACCGGGGGAGGTCGCGACGGACGTCGGCGCGCCGGTCGGATGGCGGAGCGGATCGCCCTCTTGCGGGGGCTCTTTCCGCCCGGACGCGACGACGGGGTGGACTCGATATTCGCCGAGCTCGAGAGCGTCGCGGACCTGCGGCGGCGGGCGTCGGCCCGGTGGCGTGCCGACTTCGGCGGGCTGCTTCCGGGCTACGACGGTGGACCGTGGGCGCGGTCCCTCGACCGCCTGTGGAACGGCATCGTCGGCCGGCACATGCAGAACAACCCGTTCTACGGTATGGGCGAGTACTTCTGGACCTGGTACAACAGCCGCGTCACCCTTCTGCGCATTCTGGACGAGGATCTTCCGGAGGCCGATGTCTACCACGCCCTGTGCACCGGCTACGCCGGTTTTCTGGCCGCCAGGGCGCGGGCGGAAACGGGGCGCCCCTTCCTGCTCACGGAGCACGGAATCTACCACCGTGAGCGGCTGATCGAAATACAGTCCACCGCGGAACTCCGCGGGCACCAGCGCGACCAGTGGTCGGAGATGTTCCTTGCACTCAGCCGCCTCGCGTACCGCAGTGCCGACCGGGTGATCACCCTCTTCGAGGCCAACCGAAAGCTGGAACTGGCAATGGGTGCGCCGTCGGAACGCTCCACGGTGATCCCCAACGGCATCGACATTCCCCGCTACTTCGGTGTCAGACGATCACCGCGGCCGGGGCACCACGTGGGGCTGGTCGGCCGGGTGGTACCGATCAAGGACATCAAGACGTTCCTGGTTGCGGCGCGGATCGTCTCCGAGACGGTGGACGACGTCACGTTCTGGATCGTGGGTCCGACGGACGAGTCGCCGACCTACTACGAGGAGTGCCTGCAGATGACCGAAGCGTTCGGCCTCGAAGACCGGGTGGTGTTCACCGGGTCAGCCGACGTGCGGGAGTACTACGCGTTTCTCGACGTGCTGGTTCTCACCAGCCTGAGCGAGGCGCAGCCGTTGGTCATCCTCGAGGCGGTCGGCGCCGGGGTGCCCTGTGTCGCAACCCGGGTTGGCGACGTTCCGGAGCTGCTCAACCACGACGAGCGGCTGATCGCGGCACCCAAGGATGCCGAGGGTCTCGCGCGACGGATCGCCGCGATCTGTGCGGACCCGGCTGCGTACACCGAATGGGTTCGTGAGCGGCAGGCGGCGGTGCGCGATCGCTACGACCGTACCGAGATCTTCAACCGCTACGGTGAGATCTACCGCGAGGAGGCGGGCTGAATGGCAGGCATCGGATTCGTTCTGGAACGCATCGTGGAACGGCACGGTATTCGTGGAATCGCCCGGGTGGCGGTTGTGGGCGTGCTCGTCGTGGCGGGGCCGTGGCTCATCACGTCCCTCACGCTGGGAGTGGTGGGTGTTGTCGCCGCCGCCCGGGGGCTGGACCTGACGCTCTTCTTCGGCGTGGTGGTGTACGTCTTTGCCGGAACGCTGGTCGTTACCAGCGGCTATCACTACCGGTTTACGCGGGTTGTCGCCGACCTCCTGTACCAGAAACGCTACGACCGCATGATCGCCTGGTTCGATCGTGCCTCCGGCGTCAGCGGCGCCATCGGTGTCGCCCTCGGCGTGGGTATCGCGCTGTTCGGTCGTCTCGACCTCCCCACCTCGGCGATCGTCGTGGTCATGACAGCGGTGGTCGCCGTCAGTTGGATCGCGATGCTCATGGTCTCCATTCTCAGTGACTTCCGTGCGATCGTTGCCGCCTACGCCGTCGGAGGGCTGGTCGCGGCGGGGATCATTGTGCCGGTGCTTCTGCTGTCATCCGTTCCGTCGGCGGCCACGCGGGGCGGTCTCCTCGGATTTACGACGGGCACGGCGGTGGTGACGGTCTACCTGTCCGTGTCGATCCGGCGGACGATGACGGCACGCTCCCGTCTTCCGGCGACAGGCACCCCGGTGCGTTCGGTGGCCGACCCCGGGCTATCGATACCGTTCTCCACTCTGCCACCGGCAACGCTGCGACGGATCGGCCTGGTCGGTACGCTCCTCACCGCCATCCTGTGGGTCGACAAGATCGTGTACTGGGTAGCATTCGGGGCACCGGTGGGAGGGAGCGGTCTCGTCCTTCTGCCGCGGTACGACATCCTCGTGTTTGTGTCGCAGCTTCTGTTGGTTCCGGCGATGGTGTTTTTCGCTGTCCGTGTGGAGACGGCGCTGTTTCGCGGTGTCCGTGGCACGCTGCGGGCGATCCGCGGCGGCACCTATCGCGAAGTCGAACTCCGGCGACGGGATCTGTCGTCGCATCTCGACGGACTCTTTACCGCCCAGTGTGGCCTGGCGGTCGTGGCCGTCGCCGTGGCGTGGATGCTGTCGCCGGAGATCGCCGGCGCCGGCGGTGCGGTCGTGTTTATGCGGGTGGTTCTGGCATCGCAGCTGTACTTCCTCATGTACGCCTCGGTGGTGACCTTGCTGTATCTCTCCGACTACCGCGGTGTTCTGGCGGTCCTGACGATCGTTGCGGGTGTGGCCACCGCCGGCGCCGTCATCACGGCGGTGTGGGGCGCACCGGCCGACGCGGGCCGTTCCTACATGGTCGCCGCTGGCTTTGGCGCGGTCCTGGCATGGCGCCTGCAGAGGAACCGCCTGCGGAACATGGATCGATACCTGCTCACGCGGGCACTCCTGTAGCGGAACTCTGAGCGCTCCGCGACCGGCGGACTCGTATTCCCCGCCGGCATCTGCGATAATGGAGCTACCCATGAACACCGATCGACGAGTAACAGGCCCTCTTCCCCTCCGCCGCGGAACCGGACACGTCGCGGGAGCACCCACGCTGGCCCTCGTGGCGCTCCTGCTCCTGGTAGCCGCCGGCGCCGGAGCGCAGACCGGCGGTGCCGACGCGTGGCGCGGCGATCTGGAGAGTACACTGGAGCGTGCGGCGACCACCGGCCGTCCGGTCGCGGTCCTCGTGACCGCCCCGGCGTGGTGTGATCCGTGTACGTGGCTCGAAGAAAACACCCTCACCAGTCCGCAGATCGAAACGGAATTGCGGGAGGGGTGGCTCACGGCACGCGTGGCGGATACGGACCCGGCGTGGGAGCGGTGGGGCGTTGAGCGGCTCCCGTCGCTCATTCTGCTGGATTCACAGGGTGAGGAGATCGGCCGAACCACCGGTGCGGTGACCGCAGACGCGGTTGTCCAGGCGATGCGAAGCGCCCGAACCGGGCGGGACGGATTCGAGGACGAGACCGCGGCCGCCAAAGACGGGTCCGTGGAAGGTGCCAGTCCCGGTGAGAGCACCGGTTCCGTGTCCACCGACGAGCGATCGCTGCGCGGCGCGCGGTACCGACTCGATTCCGGTACGATCTGGAACGACGGCGGCGCCCAGTGGTACACCGAGGACGCCGGACTGCCGCCGCGACTCGTTGAGTACGACCGTGACGAGGCGTTCCTCTATCTCCAGGATCAAACCTCCGGCACCATCCTCGCCATCACGATCATGCCGGATACCGACCCCTCGCTGTGGCGATGGGATCAGGACGGGCGGAGTTGGGTCGAAATCGGGGCGCTGGAGCGCCTCGAGGAGTAACCGCCGGCGCCGTCAGTCCGCGGCGCTACCCCGCGCGCATATCCTCCGGCGCGTCGCCCACGACGATATCGGTGAAAGTCGCCCGGCAGCCCGTTCCCGTCGGACTCTGGACAAGGAGGCCCAGACGTACGGCATCGGTCGGCGCGCCCATTCGAAAGTATCGCAGCATGTACCACGGTCGGTCCTGCGTCACCGGCTGCCAGTGCAGCGCCCAGAGGGAGCCGCGTCGCGACAGGCGCAGTCGAACCGACGGTTCGTCGATGCGCTGGCCGTTGGCGTCGTCGGAATACTCTCTCGTCACCACGCTCACCACGGCCGGGAAACCCATATCGGTGAACTCGAAGGCCAGTTTCGCCCAGTGGGTGTCGTCGATCCACGCGAGGAGCGCCCCGGCATCGTAGGTGGCCGAGAACGACGGCGTCACCGCCGCAGTGAGTGAGACGTCGCCGGACACCTCGCGGTAGTGAAACGCCCCGTTGGCGACCGTTCGTCCGTCGGCGGGGTCCACGAAGAAATCGGTGGCGCCGGTGGTGCTGAACGATTCCGTGGCGCCGTCGCCCTGGAGTTGCAGGCCGATCTCGTCCGAGGCGTCGTCACCGTTCATCCAGTGTGAGAACCGCGACGCCATCTACGAGTCCAGGCTTTCGAGGTAGGCGGTCAGCTGCGCCTGCGAGCTGCCCTGGAAACGGGTGAACTCACAGCCGGCCTCAAAGGTTCCGTCCTCGAGGGTGCGGGTGTGGATGATAACGCCCCAGGCCATCACCTGATCGCCCTCGACGTCGAACTGCACGAACAGTTCGCTTCCGGGGTCGAACTCCTCCTCCGACTGGAACCGGAAGCCGGTTCGGCTGATATCGACACTCCGGGCGTGAACCCATTCTTCCCGAAAGAGTCCGAGGTGAATCATCTGCGAAATCTGGACGCGTTCCGCGCGTCGCCGGTCTTGTTCCATACGAGGATTTTACCATCGATTCGCTCAGGATGTATCGTCCACACGCATCAGCTTGCGCACTCGGCGAAAATGGGGCATAATCACCCTTGGTACGCTCGTTACGCTATCGGATGGAAAATGTGAATGTCCCTGTGGATTGATACTTCCCCCACCGACGATACACGACGTGACCGCAAAAGACTCTATAGGGGTTGATAGAGCTGCCCCGGCGTGCCTCCGACGCTGTTTCGTCGTGTGTATGTTCCGGAAAACCAGACCGCTGTCGGCCCCACCGATCCAAGGAGGAAGGATCAATGGCCAAGACCCTCTATGTGGGCAATCTCAACTTTCGCACTGAAGAAGAAGGCCTCCGGGCCGCGTTCTCCGAGTACGGAGCCGTCACCGATGCGCGCATCGTGATCGACCGTGACACCGGCCGCAGCCGGGGCTTCGGTTTCGTCGAAATGGAAGACGATGCCGCCGCCGAGACGGCGATCGAGAGCATGAACGGCGCCGAGCTCGATGGACGTCCCCTGCGCGTGAACGAAGCCCAGCCCCGCGGCGACCGTCGAGGCGGCGGTGGTGGCGGACGTGGCCGCAGTGGCGGCTACGGGGCGTACTAAGCGTTGGCGCGGAATCGGTACAGTGGCGACAAGCGTCGTCGCGAACTCGACAAGAAAAAGAAAAAAGAGCGGAAACGGAAGGAGCGCGCCGAGCGCGCCGCGGAAGGCGGCATCGGTGGCGGTGACGATCAGGACGCCTATATGGAGTACCTGAATCCGGGCGGCCCCATGGACGCCCGCTTCACTCCGGAAGATGAAGAGGACGGCGAGGACGACGAGGAGAACCCGGACGACGGGGACTCCGACGACGACCGCTAATCCTCAGTCGGCCATCCCGGCTCGCCGGGGTGTGCCGGACGTTCGGACCTTTCGATCTGCAGGCGGCGCCGTCCGGCGCCGCCCCATCCTCATTCCTCTCCAGACATACCGCCGAAGATTGTGAACTCCCGCTACCAGGTGTAGCTCTGCGTTGTGCTTCCGTCGTTGAAGGTGATCGTGCCACTGGAGCCGTCGGTGGCCGTGACCATCGTGATCGTGTAGCTTCCGACCTCGTAGGTGTACGTGACCTGGTCCCCGGCGACGGTCCATGTGGCTTCCGCTACGACCGTGCCCGAGGCGTCGTAGTAGGAATACGAACCGTCGTCGCCGTCGTAGGACACGGTTCCCGAAAACCATTTCTCCAGAACGGAATCGTCGTCCATGTCAAAATAGAGCTCGTACGACCATCCGCTACCGGTGTCGGTGACCTCCCAGCGGGCAAGCACCTGGTCGTTCACCACGGCCTCGTAGGTCCACACGTTTCCGGACTGCTCCCACCCCGAGGTACTGGTGTCCCAGTCGTCGAAATAGCCTGCGAGGCTCGAAAAGGTGGAGCCCATCCTACTCGCGAGACTGCTGTAGGTCGAATCGCTGATCGCGGCGGCGGCGTTGGTCGCGGCGGTGGACGCGGTGGATTCGACCGCCGAGACATCGGTGTCGCCCGGTTGTGTTGTCCCTCCCCCGTCGGTTCCGGTGGAACTGCACGACGCGACCAGAAGTGTAATAAGTGTTGCAATAGATACGATGCTTGTCTGTTTCATTATTTCCTCCCATCCGAAAACCTATCGCTGGACGCCGCCCGATTCCACCATCCGGACGTGGACGCCGGGGTGAAACTCGGCGTACACTGTTCGCGATATGAACACGAGTGGTGCACACGGGGCCGGGGCTGACCCGGCCGTTTTTGGTATCGGGAACCCTCTCATCGATGTGGTGATTTCGGCGACGGACGAGGATCTGGCGGCTCTGGCGCTCGACAAGGGCATCATGCACCTGGTCTCCGAAAACCGGCAGCGGGAGATTCTCACCTACTTCTCCGATGCCCCCCGCACGTTCCGGCCCGGTGGGGCGGCCCCCAACACCCTCATCGCCCTCGCGGGACTCGGCGTTCCGTCGGTGGTCTGCGGCAAGATCGGTAACGACGAGTTCGGATCGACCTACAACGAACAGGTGGCAGCCTACGGAATCACCTCACGCCTCATGCAGGGCGAGGGCGCCACGGGGTCCAGCATCATCCTGGTGACGCCGGACGGCGAACGCACGATGAACACGCACCTCGGTATGTGCCAGGAGTTCGGGACCGGCGACCTGGACGAGGATCTGCTGCGCCGCGCGAACTTTCTCTACTTCACCGGCTATATGTGGGACACCGCGGTGCAAAAGGCGGCGATCCGGCGCGCGCTGGAGGTTGCCCACGATGCCGGGGTCACCGTCGCCTTCGACCTGGCGGACCCCTTTGCCGTGGAGCGCTACCGGGAAGACTTCCTCAAACTCCTGGAGGACGACGTCGATATCGTTTTTGCCAACCGTACCGAAGCCACGATTCTGTACGGCGGCGCCGGGACCGACGCCGGCGCCCCCACCGACGCCGCCTCCCTGGCGGAGGAACTCGGTCGTCACGTGGGGATCGCGGCGCTCAAGGTTGGAAAAGAAGGGTCGCTGGTTGCGGTACGCGAGGGACGCCTGGGCACCACCCCCCACGTCACCGCCGTCGCCGGACGTCCCATCCAGGCGATCGATTCCACCGGCGCCGGGGACATGTTCGCCGCGGGGTACCTCGCCGCCCTGTCACAGGGGAGCGACCCTGTCCACGCAGCCCGTGCCGCGGGGTGGCTTGCGGAGGAGATTATCCAGCTCGTGGGGGCGCAGTTCTCCGTGGAACACATCACGCGTCTGCGGGGAGAACTGGCCCGGGCGATGGAGTAGGGCCCGCGGGCGGGCGACGGCACCCGGATTGCGGTCTACTCGGTGATTTCCACCGTCGCCCCGGGGCGGGGATCGTCGAAGAGGTCTGCCGCGCGGCCGCCGCGCAGGAATACCTCCATGAACGGGTCGTCGTGACCGCTGGAGCCGACGCTCAGAGCCAGCTCGCCCTCGTCCACCGAAAACACACCCCCCGTGACCAGGGCGGTCGCGCGGCGGCCGCCGATCTTCACGTGCACCTTGCGGCCCTCCTCAAAGCGGGCGCGACTGGCGCTGCGGCGGACACTCGTTTTCACATTGCCGAACCCGTCGATCCACATGACCACCGACTCCGGAAACGGCGGAATCTCGGTGACGTCCAGCTCCTCCCGCAGTCGCCGGTCGTGGCGGCCGTGGAGCACATCGGCGACGACACCGGGGAAGAAGTCACGACTGCGGAACTGGCTGCCCTCGTGGGGAACCTCGAGCCGCCGAAACCCGGTGATGTGGTCGCGCAACAGTGAGAGCGTGTACCCGCTGTTCACCGCCACGAGTTCCACCGGATTCCCGCCGGGAACGTCCACCCGGGCCCACACCAGTTTCTCTCCGGCGTTGTTCGTCATCGCCTCGCGGCGTTCCTTCCGTGGCGCGGTGTTGATATAGAAAACGGTTCCGGGAGGGTTGGGCCCCAGGGCGAGCTGGTAGGCGAGGTAGCCGGTTCCCACGGTGTCCATGGAAGGCACGCTGGTCGGGAGAACGGCAAGGTCGAGGTCCCAGTTCTGGGTCCACACACGCTGGAGTATCTCGCCGAACTCCTGCGACATCGGCGCGTAGTCGGCGATCACGTGGAGAAGCTGCTTCATGATGGAACGGGACTATACCAGATCGGTGGCGGTGTCGGTAGCCTGCGCGAGGGGCCCCACCGGCATGCCGATGTAGTAGCCCTGCGCCATCTCGCACCCGATTTCCCGCAGAAACATCAGCTGCCCGCGGGTTTCGACCCCCTCGACCACGGTTTGCAGCCCGAGTCCGTGGGTCAACTGCACAAAACCCATCACCAGCGACCGCGCCGGCGCCGAGTGCTCCACCTCCGTGAGGTACGACCGGTCGAGTTTCACTACGTCGACGCCGAACTCGCGCAGGTATCGGATGGAGGCGTTCCCGGCGCCGAAATCGTCGAGATAGATCTGAAACCCCGCCCCCCTCAGATCGTCGATCGTCCGCCGCGCCCGGTCGAAGTTCCGGATGGCAGCGGACTCGGTAACTTCGATCCGCAGGCGCGCAGGGTCGAGTCGGTGATGTTCGACGATTCCGGCGGCGCGGGTGGCGTAATCCGAGCGGCTGACGGTGTACGCACCGGCGTTTACCGTGACGAAGAAGCCGTCGGGGATCGCGTCCGCCTCCACCATCGCCGCGAGATCCGCGGAGGCGCGCTCCAGAACCCAGCAGTCCACCTGCGTGATCGCCTCGTTGTGTTCGATGTAGGGGAGAAAGTCGCCCGGTGGTACGATCTGGCCGTGCCGTTCCCAGCGCACCAGCGCCTCGGCACCCACCACCCGGTTGGTGGACAGCTCCAGGACCGGCTGATACACCACCCGCATCTCCCCGTCGGCGAGGGCCCGGGCCACGTCTCCTTCCATGGCAACGCGGCGCTGGGCGGCCTCGTTCATCTCCGGATCGTGGAACCGATACCGGTTTTTGCCTGCCTGCTTGGCGGCGTACATCGCCGCGTCGGCGTAGCTGAGGAGCGCGTCCGGGGACTCGTGACCGCCGTCGGAGACGGCGATGCCGACACTCACCGTGGGTGTAATCCGCATGACATCCACCTGGATCGTACGACGGGCGGTCGACAGGACCCGCCGGGCGATGTCGGCAACCGCATCGATGTCCGTCACCCGCGGGAGGACGATCACGTACTCGTCGCCGCCGAAGCGCGCCACGATATCCTGTTCGCGAATCTCTGCCGCCAGGCGCTGCGCGATCTGTTTCAGCATCTCGTCGCCGGCACGGTGGCCGAAGCTGTCGTTGACGTCCTTGAAGTTGTCGAGATCCAGAAAGACAACCGCCGTGAGGGTCTCCTCGCGTTGTGCCTGCCGGAGCGTGTACGCCAGCATCTCGGAGAGGTAGGTGCGGTTGGGCAGACCGGTCAGCGGATCGTGGGTCGCAAGGTGGTGCAAGCGATCCTGCGTCGCCTTGATATCGGAAATATCGTGAAACACCGCCACGTATCCCGCGTTCGGACCGCCCTCCACGCGGCGAATGGACAGCAGTTCCGGGAAATCCTCGCCGGATTTGCGCCGGTTCCAGATCTCTCCCACCCAGGTGCCCCTGGTGGTCAGCCGACGCCACATGTCGGTGTAGAAATCGCGGTCGTGGCGGTCCGACTTGAGAATCCGCGGGTTGCCACCCAGTACGTCCTGTGCGCTGAATCCGGTGATCGTCTCGAACGCCGGATTGACCCGCACGATGCGCCCGTCGGGATCGGTGACGCAAATGCCCTCGGTGGTGTTGCTGAACACGCTCTCCGCGATCTGCAGCTGCGCCTCGGCGTGCCGGCGCCCGCTGCGCTCGTAGTCCAGCCGGACCAGCGTCCGCAGCTGCCCGAGGATCAGGTAGCGAAGATCGTCGCTGCGTGCGGCCGGCGCCGAGGCGCCGTCGGTGTCGGCGAGCCGCCGCTGCAGATGATCGGCGAGGCTCACCACCGGCCGGGTGACCAGGCGCGCAACCAGCCGGCTGGCGATCGCCACGAGCAGCAGACCGATCACCCAGGAGACCAGCAGTACGTGGGCAAACCCGCTGAAGAGGTTTTCCAGTGGCGCCGCGTCGTAGACGATCATCACCTCAGCGTCCAGCGCGCGGAGCGGCGCCGTGGCCAGGTACCGGAAGCTGGGAGCCATGCGTTGCAGCACCGATTCCTCGGGACCGTGGGGCAGGGCGGCGATACGGAGCGCGGTCGCGTTCAGGAGCGGGGCGGTGTCCCCACGGTATACGTTCCACGCGCTGGACTCGGCGACGATCGGAGCGCGCGTGCCGCCGGCGGTTCCCGGTAGCAGGCGAATCGCCACCGCCCGCGTCTGGCCGCTCTGATAGCTCTCCAGCACCGACTGGAGAATCGGTCCGGGCAGCCGCGAAAGGGCTCCTTCGGTGTAGCTGGTGGCAACCACGTGCCAGCCCCACGGTTCGTAGAACACGGTGAACGCTGTCTTGGAACGGGGAAGCGTTTCCCATCGGTTCTGCCAGCGGTACGACACGAAGCCACGGGGGGCGCTGATGATTCGATCGATGAACGCGGCGTCCGGGCGCGTGCCCACCAGTCCGGGATCGGGGTGCACCACGACACGCCCCTCGGTATCGAGGACGTACATGTACCCGGTCTGATCGCCGTCCCGGCTGAAACCGCCACTGAGCAGGAATCGCGCGGCCGCATCACGGTCACCGAGGGCGTCGATCGCCGCCACCGCGGTCTGGGCACGGGCGCGGAGACCGGCGTTGTTCTCCAGCAGAACCGCCTCCGAAAGCGTTGAGGCCAGCGTATCCGCCTGGACCTGCGCCGACATGCGCGCCGCGCTTGCCAGATTGCGCGCCGCCGTGAGGGAGATGTATGCGCCAAAGGCGAGACTCAATGTCAGGAAGGTGAGGGCGTAGGCGGCGGTCAGACCGCGGTGCAGCGGAACCGCACCGAACGTCCGCCGCGCGCGATCCACCCAGGAAACCGGCCACAGCACCACCCAAGTGTAGCACATCGGTACCAGAGAAGTCCCGCGGCTGGAGGTCGCGCTACGGCATCCGCACGGTGAAATTATCGACCAGTCGTACGAAGCTACCGCTCTCGCTGGCTCGCGCCACCAGGTTGATCTGGAACTCGTTCAGATCCACGGCGGTGCGCGGAATGCGCATCTCGAGGAAGGTGTCGTTGGCCGCCACGGCGACTCCCTCCGAGTAGTGGCGCCGCAGCGACGGGTTGTTCCAATGGTCGAAGGCTACATCTCCACTCCGCCCGTTGCGCGCGATCACCAGAAGCGCCCCGTTGTTGGCGCCCCGGGCATCCACGGAGTTGTATATCTGTATCTGCGGCAGAAAGGTCCGCGGGTCGCGACCGTCGGTGCGAATGGCCCAGTAGAAAAACTCGTCGTCCGCGGCGAGGTAGAACGCGCGGACCGCGAGTGCGTCGCCCCGCGATCGGCCGGTCTGTGGTCGCGGCGTTCCGGCCGGTGGAACGCCTGCCCAGTCGCTATCCTCTCCGTCGATCGTTGGCGTCGCGCGGGGGATGTCGGTAATGTCCCACACGTAGGGCCGGACGTGGACACGCCGCGAGATCCACGTGTGGTTCCCGCCGCCGTCGGTGGAGAACACGTGAACCCGGAGTATGGCGCGATCGGCGATAGCCGACATCGCTGCACGGGGAATCTGCAGTTCCCCGGCGTCTCCCTCCACCGACTCCGACCACATCCAGTCCGCGGGTGCCGGCATGAGATGCTCCTCATCGGAGACGACGATCGTATGTTGTACCGCCCCACCTCCGGGCGTCCACGTCACGGTGTAGCCGTCGGGTGTCGACACGACGCGTTCGCGCTGCGCGAGGTCCGCGGGAACACCGGTTGCCGCAGCCTCCACGCGCAGGTCGACCCCCTCATGGCGGATCGAGAACGAGAATCGGTCGACCGCGGAAAGGTCGGGGACCTCGATCAGGGAGTGTCCGTAGCGCGCCGGTGCCGAGGCGGAACCGCCGTCCTCCGTGAGCGCTTCGAGTTCAACGTTGGATACCTCCGCGCCGGATACGCCCTCAACGGTGACACGGTCGGCACCGGCGAGCCCGTCGAGTGAAAAGCCCGCCCACGGCGTACCGTCCGGCGCTACGTGAACCGAGACACGGGGTGTCCAGAAGCGGTCGATTTCCGAGAAATGGGAGCGGACAAAGCGGTCCAGGTCTGCGGGAACGGCGCGGGCGAGGGGGGTGGTCCGCGGCGCCTCGGCGTCTCCGACCACCGCCGGGATCGGGCGCCACCCGGGGGGCACGCCGTCGGGAGTGGTCATCGCGGTGCGGTTGCCGGAACCGGAGCCGGAACCGGACTCGAGGTAGCGACGCAGCGCCGCGGCGGCCGGGACGCCCGACACCTCCCCGATGCGCTGCAGCGCCGCCGCGGCGTCATCCCTCGCGGTCTGCGCCACCCAGGTCGCCTCAGCAGGCAGCAGCGCCGGTACCGGAACGTCAACAACCGCCGGCGCATCGGAATCGACGGTCACCGGCACATCCAGAATCGTCTCGTCGCCGGTGAGTCGCTCCTGCCGGACCCGCAGCCGGTAGCGACCGTTCACTACGCGGGGGTTTTCGTAGCCTCCCCGGAGTCCCTCGGCCAGAACCGTGTCGTCCAGGGACACCGCGTACACCGCCCCGGGGGCGTCGGGACGCACTCGCAGCGTTCCAAACCGGACGATGCGACGATCGAGTCCCTCCAGAAGGGCAAGCACCGCTCGGTCGGCAACGTCGAACACGTCAAAGAGCGTGTCCGCCACGTAGCTGGTTTCGAATACCGGATCGGTGGTACCGGCGGCCTCAACACGCAGGGAAAAGCGAATGGAGCGGTCCTCCAGACGCTCGGCCTCGCCACAGATCGTCCGGTCCCGCGGTGCAGGGCCCGATGCCGCCGGAGCGTCGCCCGACAGGCCGCCGGCCTCGACGCGGTAGGCGCCCATGAGCCGCAGCGACAGGGCGATCGTGTCGGTGACCACGCCGGCGACCGTGGCGAGTTCCGGTGCGTCCGCAGGAACCTCCAGCGGTTCCACATACACGGCGGGTCGTATGGCGTCCGATGCCGCCTGGGCCGCCACGGGCGCCGGTCGGACCAACGGTGCCAGTACGAACACCGCGATGAACGGGAGGATCCGGAACGCAGCCCGCGCGGCGCAGGTACGGCGGGTGGACGGTGTCGAACGCGCGTTCACGGCAGTTCCTCCGGATCGAAGATGACACTGTGTTCCAGGAGCGCGAGCACACCGGGGGCTCCGCCGAGCGGCTCCGCTGCGACGGCGGCCGTCGCGTCGGGGCGGTCCGTCCTCCCCGCCGACGAGACCGCGCGCACCGACACGCGATATACCGCGCGGTCGCCGACGAGCAGCACCCCGTCGGCCTCGGCGATCATCCGGTACAGCGCCACTCCGGTGAACAGATACGCCGGCGGCGCTGACACTCCCGATCTCGCCGTAACACCGACGCCGTCCTCTGGCACCGCGCGGATCGTCACAACGCACGGCGTTCCGTTCGTGGTGCCGTCGAGCGTCCCGGCCACTACGAATCCGTCCTCAACATCGGCCACCCATTCCCACGCGTCACCGGCGCCGGAGAACTCAGGGAGTGCGCCGTCCAGGCGGGCCCTGGCGGGCCCTGAGCCGGCCTGCCCTGAGTCCGCTTGCCCTGCGCCCGTCTCCCCGGGTTCCTCGACCATCCTGAGGCTCCCGGCAGCGCGTCGCCTGTTGTCGGCATCGAGCCACACCGCGTCGGCGTCCCCCTGAATGGTGATCGCGATCAGATCGGTCCGTCCCGCGCGTTCGACCGGCCGGAGAATGGTGAACACCTCCTCGGTGTCGGACCAGCCCACCACCTGGCGTTCGGTGTCATCCTCCTCCACGGCGGTTTCGAAGCCCAGGTCGGCGAGCCGTCGACGTTCGAACTCCGCGGTCGCGGTAACCACATCCGTTGTGCCGCTGGCATTCCCGTCACCGCCCCGGGCGGATGGCCCCGGTATCCACTGCGCGGAGTAGGTCACCGCGCCGGAGTCGCCGGTGCCGAGAAGGAATACGCCACCGTTCGTGGTCGGGTCCATGCGGCGGTAGCGCCACCCAGGAGCGGTTATGGCCCGGAACCTGTCGGCAACGATGAGGCCGGCGGAGCCTTCGGTCCAGCGAGCGGGACGGGGATCCTCGGGAATGGCGGCGCGACCACCCCCGAAGGAGGCGCACGAGGACGGGAGGAGAACCAGGCCGGACAGCAGCACCAGTGTCACCACGCCGGCGAACGTTTTTGGGTATGTCACGGTGTTCCCAGTATCGATCGCGGTCAGCGATCGGTCAAATTCTACTGGAGCGTGAGCGTACCCGGCTTCACGATCGTGGGGTCCGTGTCGGTGTAGACTTCCTGCACCGGATGGGATTCAAAGAACACGCCGGAGGCGTCGTACCCCAGATCGTAGGTTTCCGCGGTCCGGTCGCTGGTGATCACATCCGACACCGCGACCGCAACGCCGGTACCCGCAGCGTCCAGCGACTGGTCGGTCAGGAGCAGGTCCAGATCACCGCCGGCCCCGTTGTCGCGACCGCGCAGGCTCGTAACGAGCCACCCGGTATCCGGGCCGCCGGCGATACCCGGCAGGTCGGTGTCGAACCACTCGCTGGTGGTTTGCATCGTGTCAAACTGCTCGGCGTAACGCATGGCGGAGAGGACGGTCCCGTCACCATCGAGGTGGAGGACCAGTGCATCCTGAATGCCGCCGCTGGCACCGATCCGTCCGGTGACATGCAGCGTCCCGTCGGCATCGACGGCGATTCCGTTTCCGTCACAGAACCGTTCGGTCCCGTCTATCCGGACGTGGTACTCCCGTCGCCAGACGAGGGCCCCATCTGAGGATAGTCGGACGACAAGCACCGAGACGATGTCCGGTGTAAAGAGATAGCTGCTTCCCACGGCGTAGATCGAACCGTCGGCCCCGCGGGCGCTGTCGACGAGGTCGTACATCTGGCTCGTCTCCCCGCGGGAGTCGATCATCTCGCGTCGGGAGTACAGAACCGCGTCCGGGGCGCCGGATGTCGCGGCGGAAAGGTGGGTCATGATCGTCGGGATGCCCATGCCGGAGCGGTACTGCTCCATGCCGATCAGCAGGTACCCTGAGTTGGTTTCCTCGACCCGGTAGGAGACGCCGCCGACGACCACCGACCACCTGATCGACCCGTCGGCGTTGAGCCCGGCGAACAGGGTGTTGTTGCCGTCGGTTTCCGCAACCATGAGCAATGTGCCGTCGTCGCGCACGACAAGATCATGCAGGAAGTAGAAGCCGAACGTTGCCCCGTCGGTGAAACCGCGGAAGGCACGGTCCCACACCATTGATCCGGTCGCGTCAAAGCGTGCAACGACCAGATCTCCGTCTCCGGTGGCCGGCGATCCCCCGAGCACGAGGCCACCGCCAAACCATTCCGCATGATACACCTCCGCCATTGGCCTTCAGATCGAGATTCTTCCCATGAATGGTGTCTGTGCAAAAAAGCGTAGTGCAGAATTCAGACGGTGTCAAAAAAAAGGCGGTCGACCGACCGCCATTCGCGACCGACCGCCGCACGCCCCGCCCCGCGATCATTCGTCGCGGGTGCGGTCGAGGACTTTCTGGAGCAGGACGGCGCCGAGGATCAGCAGCCCTTTGATCAGGTCGTTCACGAAGGCCGGTACCTGAAACGCCGACAGGATCGCGTCGATCGAATAGATAATGACGGCGCCGAAGAACGTGCCCTGGATCGTGCCGCGGCCGCCGGACATCATCGTGCCGCCGATGGCGACGGCGGCGATCACGTCCAGCTCGAACATCCGCCCGGCGGTGGCCACGTCCACCGATCCGAAGCGCGTCACGTACAGGAACGCCGCAACACCGGTGAGCAGCCCGATGATCGTAAAGATCGCGATCTTCACGCCGTTCACCTGGATGCCGGTCAGTTTTGCGGCCTTCTCGTTGGACCCGACGGCGTACACGTAGCGTCCAAACTTCGTTTTGTTCATGACGAACCACATGAGCGCCGTGAGCGCCAGGAAGATCACCACGAGGTAGGGGATGCCGAAGATCTTGCCATAGCCGATGGGACGCAGGCTGGCGAAGTACGCCTCGTTTTCCGCGATCAGCGGCCCGCCCTGACCGAGCTGCACCGTGATCGATCGATACGCGGTCATGGTCGCCAGCGTGACGATGAACGAGGCCATCCTCGCCTTGCCCACGAAGATGCCGTTGATCAGCCCCAGTCCGGCGCCGATCGCGGAGGACACCAGCAGCATCTGCAGGACGCTCTCGCTGTTGTTGAACGCCACCACCCCCAGCGCCGCCGAGAGCGCCAGGATCGATCCCACGGAGAGGTCTATGTTGCCGGAGATGATCACCAGCGTCATGCCCAGGGCGATGATCCCGATGAACACCGAGGACTTTACCAGGTTGGAGAGGCTCGCGATCGTGATGAACTGGTCGCTCGCGATCCGCCCCACGATCAGGAGCAGGATCAGCGAGAAGATGTAGTTGTGGTTGACGAACAGGTTCTTGAGTTCGCGTTTCCAGTCGACGCCGGCGAGTGGATTCTTCATGCTCAGCCTGCCTTCCTGTTGGAGCCGGTGGCGTAGTACATCACGTCCACCTCGTTGAGTTGATCGCGGTCGAACACGTGGTTGATCTCTCCCTTGTACATGACGATGCAGCGGTCGGCGATTTTGTAGATCTCGGGGAACTCGGAGCTGAACATGATGACGCTCTTGCCGGTTTCCACGATGCGGTTGATGAGCTGGTAGATCTCGAACTTGGCCCCCACGTCGATGCCCTGGGTGGGGTTGTCCAGGATGAACACCTCACTCTCCAGGCCGAACCAGCGCGAGAAGACCACCTTCTGCTGGTTGCCGCCGCTGAGGGAGGTGATCGGATCGTCGGGGTTGCCGACGCGAATGTTGGTCTCCCGGCGCTTCTCCTCGAAGCGGCGCGCCTCCTCGCCGCGGCGAATCATCAGGCCGCGGTGGGCGCTGGTGAAGTACGCCATGGAGAGGTTGTCCTTCACCGAGAGGTCCTTGAGGATCGAGCGCTCCTTGCGGTTGCGCGGCACCATGGAGACGCCGGACTTGATCACCCGGAGGATGGAGCGGGTGTCGAGCGTCTCGCCGTGGAGGCGGATCTCGCCGCCGGTTGCCTGGCGGGCGCCGAAGAGGCACTCCGCCAGTTCGCCGCGGCCGTCACCGAAGAGCCCGGTGAACGCCAGGACCTCGCCCCGGCGGACCGAGAAGCTCACGTCGTTGAAATAGCCCTCGCAGCTGAGGCCGTCGACCTCCAGCACCGTCTCGTCGGTGATGCAGTCGGCCTTGTCGATGCGGTCGTTCACGATGCTGCGGCCGACCAGCATCTCGGTGGCCTGCTGCTCGTTGATGTCGGCGAACTCCCCGGAGGCGACGAAGCGCCCGTCGCGGAGGACGGTGTAGCGATCGCAGACGGAGAACAGTTCCGGCATCTTGTGGGAGATGTAGATCGAACTCACGCCGTGCTTCTTGAGGCCCCGCATGATGCCGAAGAGGTTTTCGATCTCGTCGTTGGTGAGGGCGGTGGTGGGCTCGTCCATGATGATGAGCTTGCAGTCGAACAGCAGGGCCCGGGCGATCTCCACCAGCTGTTTGCGCGAGGTGTCCAGGTCGCGGACGTAGGCGGTGGGGTCGATCTCCAGCCCGAGGCGTTCGAAGATCTCCCGCGACTGCCGGATCATCTCCTTTTTGTTGAGGTAGACCCCGCCGGCGACGATCTCGTTCTTGAGAAAAAGGTTCTCGAACACCTTGAGGTCGTTGACCAGGTTGAGCTCCTGGTGGATGAAGCGGATGCCGAGCCTGGCGGACTTAATCGGGGTGAGGTGCGAGTGGTCCTCGCCGTCTATGAGGATTTGCCCGGAGTCCTGCCGCAGGACGCCGCCGAGGACGTTCATGAGCGTGGACTTGCCGGCGCCGTTCTCGCCGAGGAGGCCGTGGATCTCCGCCTCACCCACGGTGAGGGAGACGTCCACGACCGCCCGGACCGCGCCGAAGCTCTTGTGGATGTTCTTCATTTCCAGGTGCATGGGCCCGGTTCTCCTGCAATGGGACGCGGTGTGCGGACAAAAGGGGCCGGCGCCAACGGCGCCGGCCCCGGAATGCACACGCCTGAATCAGTCGATCGAGTACCGGAGGGTGAACACGTCGCCCTGCATGAACTCGCGGTAGTTGCTGTTGTCGACCATCTCGGTATCCACCAGATGCATGCCCGACACGTCCTTGCCATCCAGAACATCATAGCCCAGCTGGATCGCGTCGACGACCATCGCCGGCGAGAACGCAAAGGTCACCTGATCGATGCCCTTTTCCTGGTAGTAGTCGAAGTTGTCCAGCAGTTCGCGCGGGGCGCTCACGGCGGACACCAGGCGGATGTTCAGGTCAAAGTTGCCGTCGTACCCGTCGATCGCCGCGAGTACGCCCGCCGCAACCTCGGCGTCGTGGGTGAACACACCCTGGATGCTCTCGACCACGTTCCGCGGACTGGAGTTCAGGAACGTTTCCATCTGCTGCTGCGCGGTGTCCTTGCTCCAGTTGGTGACGTACTCGTTGACCACGTTGAAGTTGTCGTTTGCCGTGGACCAGAACCCCTCGTGGCGCTGCGTCGGCACGGTGGAGTTGTCACCCTTGAACTCGAGGATGTTCACCTGACCGGCGGCCAGCTCGTCGGCGTAGTAGTCGTTGAAGTAGCGGCCGGTTTCCTCGCCGATCGTGACGTTGTCGCCCATGAGCTCGGCGGTCTCGTCGAAGTTGGTGATGAGGCGGTCGTAGATGATCAGCGGAATGCCGGCGTCGACGATCTGCTGCGCCGCGGAGCGGAGCTCGTCACCGTTGTGCGGCCAGAGTACGACCACGTCCACGCCCTGCGACACCACGGTGTCGATCTGGTTGGCCTGCTCCACCACGTCGTCGGAGATCAGGAACTGGTAGTCGTAGCCCTTCTCCTCACCGATCTGCTGCGTGGCGTTCTCGGCGTGGCGAATGCTCTCGCCCAGGAACCCGTGCGTTGCGCCGGGCATGATTACCGCGATCGACTTGGTTCCCGACTCCTGGGATCCACCGGCGAAGGCGAAACTGACGCCGACCACGAGGATCAGCCCGATCAGAAAAAGTCTCTTAGCCATACGGCCCTCCTTATTGTTCTGCGCCTCGTCTGAGGACGCTGTTCCCGTTCCCCTGCTGGATCGCGGGAACATATGAATCCAGTGTTGAAACGACCGCCGGATCGGTGAGGTCCACCACCCGACCGGTCTCGGCGGAGTAGTACGCCGCCATGAGCAGCTGCGTGATCTCCAACCCGTACTCCCAGGTGAGCATGCCGTCCTCACCGCGGGAGAAGCGCTCCACCATGTCGCGGTTCTCGTCGACGTAGCCGTAGAGGTCCGCCTCGTTGGGCTGAATCGGCAGGAGACCCCGCGTGGCGGTGGACTTTTCCAGGGCCAGTTCGGCGTCCGCCAGGGACTCCGCGGCGGCGTCGCCGATAAACAGCTCCACCGGCGAGCGCAGCGTGTTCACCTCGAAGGCGTAGCCGGGACCCATGCCGTCCATCATCAGCCGCAGGCCCTGTTTTTCGTACATCCACGAGTCGGTGAACTGCGATTTCACCAGCGCGCCGGTCTCCGGGTTGCGGTAGGTGATGATGCCGGTGGCAAAGTCCTCGGCGGGGGTTTTGGCGTAGTCGACACCGGTGCGCTCCAGGAGCTCCTCGCGCCACGGGGAACAGCCCCATTTGAGGAGGCTTGTGTCGCAGGAGACCGACACCGGTGTGAGGAAGTTCATCGGCTTGCCCGGAGGGGTCAGCAGGTACTGCCCCACGGCGATGCTGTGGCAGCCCATGTCCATGAGCACACCGCCACCGAGGCGGGTGGGGTCCCAGAACCAGGGGGAGTGGGGCCCGCCGTGTTCCTCGGCGCTGCGCACCAGGCTGGGCGCGCCCATCGCCTCGATCGAGGGGGCGAGCTGCGCGCGCTGTGCCGCGATGCCCTTCATGAAGATCTGGTTCTCGAAGTAGGCGGTTTTCAGTCCGGCGCCGCGGGCCATCTCCACCAGCGCCCGGGCCTCCGCCATCGTCCGCCCCAGCGGTTTCTCGATGATCACACCGGTGAGGGCGGCGCCGCCGGCGACCGCATCGACGATCGCCTGCATCGTTTCCAGTCGGAACTGATTCGGATTGTAGATCGCCACGGCGTCGCAGTTCGCGACGACCTCGCCGATCGTGTCGTACTCAACGGCGGTCCCGACACCGAGGGTGGCGCAGTGGCGCACAAAGTCGGGGGAGCCGGAGCGGCGGAGCACGGCGGACACCTCCACGCCACGGACCATGGAGAGCGCCGTCGCCTGGAAGTGAGAGATGAACCCCGCTCCGATAAAGCCTAATCGCATGTAGAACCTCCTTGGGGTACTCCGACCGCGTCGGATAGGGGGATTCTACACCCGGTTTCTCCTGTGCGCAAACTTTTTTGTTCGATTATCGAACATTAATAGCGGGTTGGTGCCCAAAGTAAGCCGCGGATGCCGCGACCCGTCGTGGCTCGACGGAGTCCCCTACCCTTCGAACTCGCGCACCATGTCGGTGACCCGTTCCACCGAGAAGAGCTCGTCGGCGACCATGAGCGCGGCACCGACCATGCCGCTCTGGTCCCCGAACGCCGAGCGGCGGATCACCAGGTCCACCGTGGCCAGCGGCGTGGAGCGGCGGATCACCATCTCGCGAATCGCCGCGACGAAGGCGTCACCGATGTTCACCGTGCCGCCGCCGAGGACGACCATCTCCGGATTGAAGAAGTTGACGAGCTTGGCCAACACCGAGCCCACGTGGCGACCGCTTTCGATCACCAGTTCCAGCGCCGCCGTGTCGCCCTGCGCCGCCGCCTGGCCCACCTCCACCGCGGAGATCTCCGCCGGCGGGTCCTGCGCCGCCAGGCGCTGCGCGATCTCCGCCAGCAGCGGGCTCTCGCCGCGTTCGGCAAGCTCGCGACCCTTGCGACCGATCGCGCCGCCGCCGGCGACCACCTCGAGACAGCCGCGGTTTCCGCAGGAGCAGCGCGTCGTTTCGCCGTCGATCCCGATGTGCCCGATGTCGCCGGCGCTCCCCTTGAAGCCGCGGTAGAGCTCCCCCTCGATGACCAGGCCCGCGCCGATACCGGTACCGATCTTTACAAAGAGAAAACTCTCCGACTCCCGTGCGCCGCCGGCGCGGGCCTCTCCCAGCGCCATCACATTGACGTCGTTGTCCACAAAACAGGGCACCCCGAAGCGGGTCGCCACCTCATCGCGCACCGGGTAGCGGTCCCACCCCGGCATGATCGGAGGACTCACCACACACCCCAGGGTTCGATTGACCGGGCCCGGCAGCCCAATCCCGATCCCCACGAGCGGCGCGGTTCCCTCGCCGACGTCCGCCAGCAGCTGGTCGATGATCTGGTAGGCCCGCTCCAGAACCGCCACCGGACCGGAGCCGATGTCCAGCGGTTCCGAGGCCGACGAAATCACCTCCGCCTCCAGGGTGCAGACCGCCACGTCGATGCTTGTCACGCCGAGTTCGATCCCGACAACCGTGCCGCGGCCGGCGGCAAAGCGCAGCAGACTGCGGCGTCCCGGTCCCGAGTCGGTCTGCCGCGCCTGCTCCATCACGATTCCCAGTTTGAGCAGACGGTCCACGTGGAGGGAGACCGTGCTCTTGGAAAGCGCCGTGCGGCGGACGAGCTGGGCACGGGAAAGCGGACCACCCCGACGGATGAGATCGAAAATCGCACCCCCGGCAGCGGCACCGGACAAACCAAACTGATCGCGGGTCATGAAAGGCAGTATACGCGAGGCTGCCGAGGCTGCCCACCAAGCTGCCCACCAACCGTGAAATCGACGGCAAGATCGACCGTCACGAGGGACGGGCCGCGAGCCGAGGGCGGAGCAGACCCTCATGAACCATTGCGTCCCTTACCTCTTGGGTCTGCCGTCTCCACACGCCCGTGCAACGACGGGTGGCTTTTCTGGTACGCTTCCGGCCGCTTTCCGCATTCCTACGGCTCCACGACGGTGACCCCTGGTGGTGCGTCGACGCGTAGCGCGATCTCGCCGTCGGTGGTGCGCTCCCACGCCACGTGAACCGGCCCGTGGGGGGTGATCACCGATCCCCGCGCCCAGGTGATTCCGGGGGCCCGGGGGACGACCGAAATCGCGCGCCACGCGTCGGCTTCCCGCCGGACGCCAAGGACGAGTTCGGGGAGGTACCAGGCCGGGGCGGCGGACCAGGCGTGGCAGTAGCTGCGGGTGAGGCGGTCGGTGTAGAACCCGCGAAACGTCTCCCAGCATGTGGTGCTTCCGGCGTCGAGCATCTCGCCCCAGCGCCGCCGGATGTCGTCCAGGATTTCCTCTTCTTCGCCTCGGTCGGCGAGCAGGCGATACAGAAAGAAGGACATGAACGGCGAACCGATCTGCACCACGCTTTTCGCCGGTCGGCGGATCGTCGCCAGGACTCGCGATCGCCGTTCGCGGGGTACGATCCCGGCGAGGAGGGCGATCACCTGCGTCTGGACGCTCACCACCTCAGACGGTTCACCGTCGGCGTGGATCGAGTCGCGGTAGGCGCCCCGCGCCTCGTCCCAGAAGCGGCGATTGATGCCGGCCTCGATGTCGGCGGCGGTGGCGCGCATCCGCCGTGGGATGGCGTCTCCGTCGGCCGAGTCCCGTCTGTGGCGCGAGAGCAGATCGGCGACGTCGCGCAGGGCCCAGGCGGCGAGCATATTCTGGTGGGCGATTACGCCGTGGTAGGGGGTGTCCATGGGGGCCCAGTCGAGCATGTTCCACGCCGAGATCTCGAGAAGTCCGTCGGCGTTCTGGTGACGTCGGATCGACTCGGCGGTTTCAACCAGCCACGGCTCCAGTTCCGAAACGACACCGGTGTCCCCGCTGTGCTCGACGTACTCGCCGCTGGCGATCATCCACAGCAACGCCCACGCGGTCAGTACCAGCGGCACCCCGGATGGGCCGTGACTCTCGGGGAACTCCGAGCGCAGCAGCGAGCGCGCCGCCACGAGGAGCGAGTTCCGGGCGAGGTCCCACGACCCGAACAGGACGTAGGAGAGCAGGGCGGTGTTTCGCGTGTCGCCGATCCACAGCGCCTGTTCGAACCCGGGGCAGTCGACGTAGGTGTCCTCCATACACAGCGCCACCGTTCGGCGGGAAGCGGAGAAGATCCGGGTGAGGCGGTCGTCGGAGCAGGCGAACGTCGCCTCCTGGGGCGTCGGGAACAGCCGTTCGCGGCACCGCAGCGCGTGGATCCGCACGGTGCCGCCGGTGGCGGGGTACGTCTTCGCGGGATACACCGCCGCGGGGTACACGGTGATCGTCAGGTACCGGAATCCGCGCCGCAGGGTCGACTCAAATCGGCCGCGGCCGGCGCCGGCGGTGTAGCGGCACCAGTTGTTGAGGTCGTCCGGCAGCTCGGGGCCATCGGATCGGTGGTATTCGTACGCCACCATGTCGAACCGCGTGCCCTCCGGTGCTTCGACGTCCAGTTCCAGAAACCCTGAGACCTCGTCGCCGAAGTCGAATTGGAGTTCAACCGGGGCGCCCTCGCGTACCGCGAACTCCAGCGCCTCGCCACGCCACCCCCAGGGCGCCGCCGAAACCGGCGCGCGGAACTCCAGCGCCAGTTTGGCGTTGTCCCGGCATACCGCGTCGCCCGCGATCGGTCGGTACCACTCGCCGTACGCACTCGAGGTTGCGAACGACACGAGCTCCTCCGGCGTCGAGACCGCCTGCAGTCGACGGTAGGCGCGGTGCAGCAGGTCCACCGAAAACCCGTCGGCGCACACGATGTTGCCGATCGCGGCGCTGTCGAAGGGACCGAAGGCGGCCACGCCGTCCTCGGTGAGCGGCGCCAGGGAACCGAGCTCGACCGTTGCGGGCTCCGGTGGACCGGCCTCCAGTGGTCCGGGATCCGGTGAACCGGGCGCCGGATCCCCCGGGGTGTCTATCACCAGATCCAGCCAGAACCGCTGGTACGCGCCGCTCACGTCCACGAGCAGCAGGTTGGTTCCACGCCGCAGCGGTACCTCGACCGCGGGACTGTCGGCATCCAGCTCGTACTCCTCACCGTTCACCCACAGGCGTTCGGTGACAAGCGGCCATCGGCGGTTTTTGCGGTACAACCGGACGCGGCGAGCCTCCGGCGACTCGAGCGCCACGGCGATCGCTCCCACCTGCAGCCGGTCCTCGGTGGTGCGGTCGCCGGGGAAGAACGCCTCGCGGAAGTCGATGGACAGGCAGAAGGGCTCCCGCCCCACGTGCCGCGCCGCCGTTACCGTCCACGCGTCCCGGACGGTCTCCCGCAGCGGCTGGGCGTCCATCGGAACGAACGCTGCGTCAGCCGGGACACCCGGTATGTTCCGCCGGGGAATCCCCATGGGACCGACGACGACCTCGGCACGTGCCGGGCCCAGAACCGCCGCCGGAACCCAGTCGCCGGACTCCTCCTGCACGAAGTGGAGACTCGGCGCGCGACGGGCGTCGAAGCGTTCCACAAAGGGCTGCGAGACGTTGATGCGTGGCGGGCCCGCGGCGAAGGCCGGGTGGATGGTGCAGGACCAGCGGTCGTCGGTCCCCACCACGAGATCCCCGGCGTGCAGTTCTGCCAGGAGTCCGCCGCGACCGGGCACGGAGCTCGAGGTCGCCGTGCCGATGGAGTGAACCAGCACCTCGATCGTGTTGGCGCCGGCGTGGAGCAGCCCGCCGACCGCGTGGCGTTCCACCGGCCGCCGCGCCGGCCAGTACCGCGGGGGGCCGTCGCCGACGCGCGTTCCGTTGACCCACAGCGTGTAGCGGGAATCCGCCGTGATCAGAATCGCGGCGTTGGTGGCGTTGGTGGCGTTGGTGGCGTTGGTGGCGTTGGTGGCGTGAGTGGCGTGAGTGGCGTGAACGGCGTGAGCGGCGTGGGCGGCATCGGCTGCGCCACCGGCACCGCCGGCCGATGCGCCCGCCGGCAGCTCAACCGTCCGTCGGAAGAGCACGCGCATGTCGAGCTCGTCGCCGGCGAGCTGTGGATGCCAGATCCACCGCGCCGCGGGTGAGAAGGGGCTGTGACTCTCCATGGGGGCTCCTTCGACTATTCCTTCATCGATCCGGCGGTGAGGCCGGCGACGAGCTGCTCACTGAAGAGGAAGAACACCACGATCACCGGCACCAGGGCGATGGTGGCGGCGGTAAACACGAGGTGCCAGTTGGCCAGGAAGTTGCTCAGATACCGGAAGATCGCCAGTGTGAGCGTGCGCACCTCTCGCCGGGTCAGGAAGACCAGGGGCATATAGAAGTCGTTCCAGATCAGCACGAACTGGATGATGCCCACGGTGGAGAGCACCGGCTTGGACATCGGCAGCATGATCTGAACGAAGATGCGGAACTCGCCGGCACCGTCGATGCGCGCGGATTCGTACAACGCGTAGGGCAGCGTCCGGAAGAACTTGGAGAAGATGAACACCGCCAGCGACATGTTCGCGGTGTAGATGAGGATCATCCCCAGGAACGTGTTCGTGAGCCCCAGGGTTCGGATGATGATGAAGATCGGCAGGATGCCAAGCTGGATCGGGAACATCGTCCCCAGCAGGAAGTACACCTGCAGGGCGTCGCGGCCGCGAAAGCGGTAGCGCGAGAGGCCGTAGGCGGTCATGGATGCGAAGAACAGCAGCGATGTCAGCGCCAGCCCCGACAAAACGACACTGTTCATGAAGTACCGGATGAAGTTGTCCTCCACCAGGACCGTCACGTAGTTCTCCAGGGTGAAGGCGTGGGGAAAGCCCATGATGTTGTTGATCAGCTCGCCGCGCGTCTTGAACGACGAGAGCATGACGTTGGGGATCAGAAACAGCGCGATGAGGCAGTACAGCGTCAGCACCACCACGATCGCCACGGTGAACGGCGTTCGTGAGGCGCGGATTCGATCAAGGTACGTTCGGCGTGCCATGGAAGCCCTCCTACCGATTCTCGTAGCGCCTGAGGAAGGCGATCTGACCGACCGCCACCAGCAGAATGATGAAGAACAGCACCACGCTGATCGTGGCCCCGAAACCCATGGACGTCTCACCGAAGTACGCACCGCCGAAGGCGAAGCGATAGAAGAAGAGGTTCATGAAGTCCACCGAGTTGTCCACGCCGCCCTGCGAGCCGCCGACGATGTAGGGGATGTCGAACTGCACCATCGCCCAGATCGTTCCCAGGACGATGTTGTTGGTGAACGAGGGCAGGAGCGAGGGCACCACGATGTGGATGAAGCGCCGCCACCGCGACGCACCGTCGATGATCGACGCCTCGATGATCTCGCGGGGGATCTCCTTGAGGTTCGCCAGAAAGATCAGCATGCCCGCGCCGATCCCCTGCCACGCGATCACCCCCACCATGAGCGGAAACGCGATGTCGGGGTTGCCGAACCACGCGCTGCGAAACTGCTCCAGGTTGAGCGCGTCGAAGATCGTGTTCAGGATCCCCAGGTTGGGGTCGAACACCAGGAGCGCAAAGAACCCGATAATGGTGGGGCTGATCACGTAGGGCAGAAAGACGATCAGCTGAAAGGCGCGGTACCCGCGAACCTTGATGTCGATCGAGTAGGCGATCAGCAACTGGATCGGCATGATGATGCACAGCACCGCCAGCACCATCTTTGCGTTGTTCCCCAGGGCGTTCCAGAACACCGAGGACAGGCGCGGATTGGTGAACAGGGTGCGGTAGTTGTCGATGCCGACGAAGGTCATCGGCCCCAGGCCGGACCAGTCGAAGAAACTGTAGTAGATCGCCACCAGCAGCGGCACGATCATGAAGGCGGTGTACAGGACAAAGCCGGGGAGTACAAACCCGATATACGGGCGGTTCTGAAGCAGCTTCACCGAATATCCTTTTGCAAAACGGGCCGTGGTTCCCGGACGAATTCCGGGAACCACGGCCCCGACGCATCTGCGCCGACTGGCTTACATCTCCATTTCCGCGTCCAGCGACTCCAGGAACGCCGCCGGCGACAGGCTGCCGGACAGGACCCGGACGTTGTCCTCCTCCCAGATGCGCGTGGGCGTTCCGCCGTCGGCGGCGTACTGGCCCAGGATCGTGTAGAAGGAGTTCACCTGAAAGTCGTTGTCCACGATCTCGCTCACCAGGCGGTCGTCGGTGGTGACACCCGGGAGACCCGGAACGTCGCCGAGCTGGTCAACCCAGATCTGCTGCGACTCCACCGAGGTCAGGTACTGCGCCAGGCGGATCGCCTCCTCCGGGTGCTCGGTACCGGAGTACACGCTGAAGCCGGTGGCAAAGGTCACGACCATCGGTTCGCGGCCGTCACGGGTCGGGATCTGAAACGCGCCGATGTTCATCTCGGGGTTGTTCTGCTGAAGGGTCGCCGCGTTCCAGCTGCCGGTGATCGTCATGGCGGCATCGCCGCGGGAGAACGCCAGGAGCTGTCCGCCCTCGTCCATGCCGAGATACCCGTCGCCGTAGTAGCCCGCCTCGCCCCATTCGATCATCTTGTCGAGGGCCGCCTCCACGCGGGGGTCGGTGACCGGCGCCTCGCCGGCGGTGGCCTCCGCGATCCAGTCCGGGGCCATCGCCGCAAGGATCGGCTCGAAGTGGAAGAGGATGCTCCAGGTGAAACGACCGCCGAGCGACACGGGAATCACATCCTCCTGGCTCAGGTCCGCCAGAAGCTGCTCGAACTCGCCGAACGTCTCCGGCACGCTCAGGCCGAACTCGTCGAACATGTCCTTGTTGTAGTACACCGCCCGGGTGCCGATCGTGGCGCCGGGGGTCAGGTAGACCGATCCGTCCACGGTGGTCATGTCCACCGCCAGCTGCGGGTAGTCGGACAGGTCAAGCTCGTCGGTGAGGTCCATCACCGCTCCCTGCCGCACCAAGTTGGGCAGGTCGGTAGTCGCCGTGCCGTTGGTCCAGAAGAGGTCCGGTGCCTCACCCGCCTGAATCGCCGTGGACAGCAGTGCGTAGTACTGGTCCGGCGTCTTGATCTCGTACTCCACCCGGATGTCCGGGTTCTGCGCCATGAAGTTCTCCAGCGTCGCCGCCAGGGGCGCCTCGAACTGCGGGGTGTGCTCCCACACCAGCAGTGTCGTGGGCTCGTCGGAGCCGCCGGACTCCTGGGAGCCGGACGCGAACGCCGTGCCCCCCAGCACCAGCAGCATCGCCAGGGTGAGCGCCAGCTTTCTGACCATCGTGTGCATCATCGTGCATCCTCCTTCTTTCTGTTTCGAGCAGTCTGTGCCCGCCTTGGCGGGGCGTCGATGTCACCGGATACGCGAATCAAGCACCACCTTGCGGCACCCGCGAGAAGTCGGGGCGCCGCGACCAGCACAATCGTCGTCGAAACGTTCACCACATTCAGGTGGTCGCGGCGCCGTAGCGCGCCAGTGCCGTACCCAGCAGCCCGAACTGGTCGGTCAGCAGGCCCTCGTACCCGCACGGCCGGTCGTCCCAGTACCGCCAGTCTACGCCGCTCTGGTTGCCGCCGAAGGTCAGCCCCGCGGCCAGACCGCGGCACAGCGTCTCCAGCAGGTCATCGGCCTCCGCGGTCAGGCCCACCGCGTACAGCCCGTTCAGAACATGGCGCGTCTGGGCGTGGGTCCGGCCGCCGTTCTGATAGTAGCCCATCGGAAAGCCGTACATGATGTCGGCGCGGTCGGCGTCGGGGATGTTCCACAGGTTTCCCGGCAGCCCCAGCTCCGCCGACGGCACGCCCACCCGCTCCATCTCCGCGAGCAGCCGCTCCAGCATCGATCGCCCGGTCTCCCGGTCCACCACCCCGGCGGCCACCGCCGCCCCGTTGAGCTGGGGAAATGCGTAGTCGTGGAGCCGCCCCTCCAGGCACCGCCACCCGGCGAGCCAGCCCGTCTCGGGGTTGTAGAACGTGTCGTGGTAGACCGCCTTGAGGGCCGCGGCCCACTCGGTGAGGAACGCCGCGGTCTCACGATCGTCCAGTGCCTCGAGACTCGGTGCCAGGCGTTGCAGGGCGTCGTAGAGCAGGGCGTTTGAGAACGCATCCTTCCACCCGAAGGAGAGCACATCGAGCCAGCACGTACTCCACTGCCCCGAGCCGCTCACCCCGGTGCGGTACGGACTCTCGATCAGCCCGTCGTTGTCCAGATCGCGGGTTTTCATCTCACGGATCTTGTCCCGAATCCGGTCCATCCACGGCGGTGCCCACTCCCGGCCTTCCGGTGTGGCGACCCACTGCGCGAGACCCAGCAGGGCGGCGGTCCCGGTCATGAGGTACTCGTCCTCCGCCGGGTGGGCGGAATCGTCCTGCCGCAGCGTGCCGCTGGCGTAACCGGGACCGCCGTCCAGCCAGCGCTCAAGAGAGTAGCGCAGGAAGAGCGAGGCGGGCAGGCCGCCGCCGACCTCGCCCGCCCGCAGCGTCACCTCCGCCCAGTTGTCCATACAGATCGGGCAGTGGATCGAGGCGCCGTTGTTGCTGAGCGTCCCCGTGTCGGGGCGGAACGTAATCGCCGTATGCAGTGTACGCCGCAGCGCATCCCGCACCGCCGTCGGTGCGTCGTCGGCCAGGGAAACCTCCGGCACCACCCGCCGAAACGTGATCCGCGCCGAATGAGCCCCCGCCGACAGAACCACTTCACCCGCCGCACCGGGGCGCTCCGCCAGTTTTACCTCCACCACGCAGCGGTTGGCGGGGCGATCGGTATCCCAGCGCAGCAGCACATCGGGACAGTCGCTTTCAATGAGGATCGACCCGTATCGCGGTGCGTGCAGCACCGCCGGCAGGCGAACGAGGCCCGTCCTGCCGTGGCGGGTCACCGTGCCCAGGAGCGAGACAACCGACACGCGGGTGTCGAAGGTGAATCGCCACAGCGCGCTCTCCCACAGCGGCACCTCCTCCGCCACCCGTGTCTCCGCCTGCAGCACAAGACCGTCGTCGTCGCCGGACCACGTAAGCCGGCAGTCCGCCGCCCCGTCTGCGAGGCGCAAATCGTAGTGCACCGCCCCGTCGTCGACACCGGCGTGCCCGTCCACGGCGCAGCGCACCGTCTCGTCCACCCACGGCGACGCGCCCACCGGCGAGGCGAACAGACCCTGGTGGACCGCCCCCGCCGGCGTGGCCAGGAGCGACTCCCGCGGTGCGGTTGAATCCTCCGTGTGGCATACAAAGGACGTCGCCGCGGGGCGACTCTTCATGAGCGAGAGCTCCAGGCCACCGCCGGAGACGGTCCACGCCCCGGCGACGAGCGCGTCGGGCCCGCGCGCATTCCCGGACGTCCCGTCCCGGCGGTCGCAGGATCCGTCGTCGGCGTCCGGGTCCAGGAGGCGCTGGTACTGTGGCGCCGCCGTCAGCGGGTCCGCCTCCAGCACGAAGGCGTTCGCCGCGAGGTTCCACGGCGTCCACCATTCGTCGATCCCTGAACGGCGAATCTCGAACAGGGCACCGGAGGCGGTCTCCCCGCTCAGGTCGATCCAGCGGACCTCGTCGATACCCACCGGTTGCGGCAGGTCCTGCAGGTATCGAACCTCGTGCCAGGAGCCGTCGCGGAACACCAGCACCCGCAGATCCACCACCCAGTCGTGGTCCTGTCTGCTACCGCACTTGTGATAGCCCGGCCCGCTGCGCAGGCCCAGCCGCCGCAACGTCACCGGCCCGTGGGGGCGAAAACTCATGGCGTGGACGATGCGCCGCGCCGGGGCACCGGCGCGGCGCTCCTCCTCGGTCGGCGTGACCCACATGCTCTGGCAGCGTCCGAACCGCACGTGTGAAAAGAGGTCGCCCATGGGGGGCTCCAGGTCCAGAACCCGGAGCGCGTCTGTCGTCTGTTCCAGCAACGTGATCCCTCCTGTGAGGGATCACTGTAGGGGCGCCCCGGGATCGGCGCCACGGACTGATTTTTTGGGATCGTTCACGGAATTCCTGAACGCCGTGATGCTTTCGCCGGTAACGTGCTTGAACACCCGGGAAAAATAGTTCGGGTTGTCGTAACCCACGGCGAAGCAGATTTCCTTCGCCGACCGGTCGGTGGTGCGCAGCAGATCCCGCGCCCGTTCGATCCGGCGGCGGTTGACGTACTGCGAAATCGTGAACCCCGTCTCCTCTCGCACCCGGGAACACAGGTAGGCCTTGCTGATCGAGAACCGCGCCGCCAGGTCAGCCAGTCGCACCGGCTCGTGAAAGGTCGCGTCCAGATGGGCCAGGACCTGCCCGATATGCGAGCGCCGCCGTCGGACCGCCTCCACGTCCACCGCGACCCGCCGGAGCACCCCCTCGAGCCAGTCGGCGATCCGGGTGGCATCGTCAAACGTGTCCAGCTGCGCCACCAGCGACGGCGCCGGATGCCCGCCGTCGGCCTCAGCAGCCATCACCTCGTGGAGCGACCGGTCCACCGTCGCCGACAGGTCGCGGTCCAGCTGGTGCAGCATCCCCGAGAGCGCCAGCTGCACGTGCGACGCCGGCAGACGCACCTCGGCGGCAGCGGTCAGGTAGCGGCGAACCGCAGCGACCCACACATCCGGCGCATCCGGCTCGCCCAGCAGGATACGTGGGACCACCGGCGCCTCCCCCGGCGCCGCGCCGTCGTCGATCACCACCACATCGCCGCCGAGGTACAGCGCCCGCTCCCGGAGTCGTCGCGCGGTGGGGTCATCGTGGGGCCGGTCGACCGCGACCGATGCCAGGGGGCGCGGGTCCGGGTCAACGAGCACCTGCATCTCGCGGTTCCAGTAGCGCCGGACCCGCGCCAGCACCTCCCGCGCCGCGTGCCGCGCCCGCCGTTCCGGAGCCACCTCCCCGGCGTCCCGCAGTCCCACCACCAGGAGCGCCACCTCGGGCCCCGGAACGTGGACCGCCGGTGCACACCCCGACAACGCCGCCCGAATCTCCGCGTCCAGGGCCACCGGATCCGCAACCCACGGGATCAGGCGGTGATCGTCGTCGTAGTCGCCGCGAAAGCGGTACGCCGCCACCACCACCGGGAGATCCCGCGCCAGGGAGCCGAGGTCGGCCACCGGCGCGCTGCCACCCCGCTGCGCCGGGGGCGTGGCGCCGCCGAGCCGCTCCAGCACGCCCAGGAGTTCGTTCTGTTCCACCTCGTGCTTCAACACGTACTCGTCGGCGCCGCTGGTAAACGCATCCCGCACGAGATCAAACTCGTCGTGACAGCTCAGCACCACGATCGACCGCGCCAGCCCCTCGCGTCGCACCGCCCGGATCAGGTCGATGCCGCCCATCACCGGCATCTTGATGTCCGTGAGGAGGATATCCGCCGGCTCCCGCCGCAACCCCTCGAGCGCAGCACCCCCGTCGGCGAACACACCCGACACCTCGTACGTCTCCCCCGCCGACTGCAGGTAGGTGCGGATTCCCAGCTGCACCAGGTGCTCGTCGTCAACGATCACGACACGCATGCCGAATTTTCCTTCCACTCGGCGTATGGGACGCGTACCGTCACCGTCGTCCCCGCCCCCGGGCTACTGTCCACCGAAATCCCGTAGCCGTCGCCGTGAACCAGGGCGATTCGCTCCTGGATCCGCGCCAGCCCCGTGTGATTGTGTTCCTCATCCGCCGGCGTCGGACGATCGGAGGGATCAAACCCGACCCCGTCGTCCTGCACCGTCACCATTAGGTCACCGTCGACCACCCGCGCGGTCACCGACACCCGGCCGTGGCGCGACCGGTCCGGAAAACCGTGGACGATACTGTTCTCCACCAGATTCTGCAGGACGAACTTGTTGATGCGGGCATCCATCAGGTCGTCCGGGACGTCCACCGAGAGCTGAAAGTTGGGAAATCGCATCTGTTGGATGTACGCGTAGTGCTCCAGCAGCGCGATTTCCCGCGACAGGGCCGTATGCTCCGCATCGGGACTCGCCACGTTCTTCATCAGCTGGATCAGCGCATCGATCATCGCCTTGATGTTCTCCTGCCGGTTGATGATCGCCATCCAGCGGATCGTGTTCAGCGAGTTGTAGACGAAGTGCGGCGACAGCTGCATCTGCAGAAACCGCAGGCGATCCCGCTGCCGCTCGCGTTCCTCCTCCGCCACCCGCTGCACCAGCCCCTCCAGGCGCCCCGCCATCCGGTTCACCGTGGAGGCCAGCTCGCCGATATCGTCGTCGCGCTCCAGGGCGATCCGCACCGACAGATCGCCCTGGCCGATCCGGTGAATCCCGTCCTGCACCAGCCGCAGCGGCGAGGTGATGCGGCGCGACACACTCGCACCCAGCCACCCCATGAACGCCACAAAGAGCACCGCGATCAGAATCGTCAGATTGCGCACCGGTACCAGGTCCGCGAACAACGCCGGCGCCGGCATTTCGCTCACGAACACCCAGTCCGTCACCCGTGAGCGGGAGTGCGCCACATACCGGTCCGGGGCCCCCGGCAGCAGGAACCACCCGTTGGCGCGTTCGTGCAGACGCTCGCCGAACTCCGGCGACACCCGGCTTGCCGTCCGCGCCGGGTCCGAGCTCGACACCACCGTGGCATCGTCCGACACCAGGTAGGTCGTCTCGTCGCTTTCCAGACGCACATCGCGGTACCGCTCCCGGAAGAAATCCTCCCGGAACAGCAGCACCAGCAGCGCCACGATCTCGCCATCGCTGCGCACCGGCCGCACCGCCGCAAAACAGTCGTACCACCGGCCGAACACGCTCTGAAACTCCCGCGTCGGCAGCCATACCAACCGCCCGTCGGAGGCCTCGATCCGTTCCCGGTTGCGGTCCACAAAATCCGCCACCCCCAGGTACGGCATCCCCTGAACGATCGCGCCGTCCATCGACACCGGGTCCGGAATCATATACGCCGTGGAAATATAGCGGTCGGAATTGACAAAGCCCTGCAGGAACCCCGAAATCACATCCTCCCGCGCCCAGTCCGCCGGCGGCGTATCCGTCACCGCCTCCAGAAGGTCCGCGTTGAAGTACACCTGCATCGTGAGATTCCGGTAGTTCACCAGGTGCGCATCGATCGCCCGCGTCACCTGATTGGTCAGCTGCGACGAATACAGCAGGATGCGATTCTCCAGCAGCGACGACGTCACCCGCTGCGTCACCACCAGCGCGACCAGCGTGGGCCCCGCAATAAACGCGAGAAACGCAATCAGAATCCGCTGCCGCATCGTCAGCCGCATCCCGCCATCGTACCACATCCGGAAACCACCATCGGCACCACTCCCCACCGGAGCTTGTCGCCCGTCGCGCAGCGCGGTGTCAGGATCGTGTTTCATAGAAGTGAACGACACTCTTCATCGCTTCACTTCGACAATTTGTCTAATCGGTCGGGTGTTATCGTTTACGAACGCCTCGGCTCGGCCTGGACATCGGCTGTACCACCTCATACCCCGGCTGAACGAACGTTCGACTTGTCGTCTGCCCCGGCGCCGTGGCACACCGGAGGCATGACGTGGCTTCGGATGTGCACGATGTCGACGCGGAGATTCGCGCGACGGTACGCCGACAGTCCGGCGCAGGCGGTGATTCACGCCGCCGTGTCGCGCTTCGGCTCGCGGGTGGTAGTGACCACGAGCTTCGGGATCCAGTCGGCGGTCCTGCTCCACATGGTCTCGCGGATCGCGCCGGCAACGCCGGTGGTCTGGATCGACACGGGCTACCTGCCTCCGGAGACGTACCGCTACGCCGACCGTCTCGCCCGGGAGTTCAACCTCAACCTGCATGTGTACCAGTCCACGGTGTCGCCCGCGCGCATGGAGGCGCTCCACGGCCGGCTGTGGGAGGAGGAGGATCCGCAGGCGCTGGACCGCTACCACCACCTGCGAAAGGTCGAACCGCTGGACCGCGCCCTGCGGGATCTTCGCGCTACGGCGTGGCTCGCCGGGGTGCGTCGCGCGCAGACAGAGCACCGCGCGGGCCTTCCGCGCGTGCAGCGACAGGGGCGCATGTGCAAGATCCACCCCATTCTCGACTGGAGCGACGACGACGTGGAGCGTTACTTCCGCAAGCACGACCTGCCGCGGCACCCGCTCGCCGAACAGGGCTACCTCACCGTCGGCGACGCGCAGCTCAGCCGCCCCGTCGCCCCCGGCGAGACCGACCCGCGCGCCTCGCGTTTCGGTGGTCGCAAGCAGGAGTGCGGTATTCACACGGCGGGCTTTGGTGGGGTGGACGGCGCCGGCGGGGCAGACGGCCCCGGTGACGCCGGCGGGCCCGGCACCGCCCGGCGTGGACGGCTCCCGCGCTTCTCGTTTCCCGCCGCCTCCACCCGTGGGTCGCATGGCTGATTCGAGCGCGCAGCGCGCGGCGCCCCGGGCCGCGGAACTGGATGCGGCGATCGACGCTGCGGTTCGCGCCGGCACCGCCATCATGGAGGTCTACGCGCGCGACTTCTCCGTCGCCGAGAAGGCCGATCGGTCCCCGCTGACCGAGGCCGATACCCGCGCCCACGCCGCAATCCACGCGACGCTTTCGGCGCGGACCCCCGAGATCCCGATCCTGAGCGAGGAGGGCGCCGATGTTGCGGTGGCCGTGCGGCAGTCGTGGGGCCGGTACTGGCTGGTGGACCCGCTGGACGGAACGAAGGAGTTCGTCAGCCGAAACGACGAGTTCACGGTGAACATCGCGCTCATGGCCCGGACGGAGGGGGAGCCGCCGTCCGGCGACGCCCCCGGCACTCCCGACGCCGCCCGAGCTCCCGGCGCGCTCCCTGCTATCCCCATCGCCGGTGTGGTTCTCGCCCCCGCCACCGGGCGGCTCTACGTCGGCGTGACCGGCCGCGGCGCGTGGTCGTATCGCGCGGGCGGCGGCGAGGGCGAGCGTGGGGCCGTCGGCGGCCCCACGTTCCGCGAGATCGAAAAACACGGCACGCCGCTGCCGTCGGTGGCGGAGTTCGCCGACCGGCCCTACACGATCGTCGCCAGCCGGTCGCACCTGAGTCCGGCCACGACAGCCTACATCGAGGCGCGCCGGGTGGAACACCCGACGCTCGAGGTGGCTACCGCCGGGAGTTCGCTCAAGATCTGCCGGGTCGCCGAGGGCAGCGCCGACGAGTACCCCCGCTTCGGCCCCACGATGGAGTGGGACACCGCCGCCGGTGACGCGATCGCCCGCGCAGCCGGCTGTCAGGTGCTGGTCTGGGACCGCGCCCCCGGCGGCACCACGGAGCGTCCCGACAGCACCGCGGGCCCGCTGCGCTACAACAAAACGGACCTTCACAACCCCTGGTTCCTGGTACGTCGGCGGTAGGCGTGCGAGGCAACGCCGACACACACGACTGAAAAGGAGACGCGCCCATGGCGTACAACACAGATCCATCGGTGGCCCCGCGCGGCACCCACACTCCCCACGACGTGCACGCTCCCCACGTCCCCGACCACTACCATCTTTCCACCCTCGACCAGCTGGAATCCGAGGCGATCTACGTCCTGCGGGAGGTGGCGGCGCAGTTCGAGCGACCGGTGATGCTTTTCTCCGGCGGCAAGGACTCGATCGTCATGAGCTGGCTGGCGCGCAAGGCGTTCTCGCCGGGGAAGATTCCCTTCCCGCTCATGCACATCGACACGGGCCACAACTTCGACGAAACGCTCGAGTACCGCGACTGGTGGATGAAGGAAATCGCCGCCACGCTCATCGTCCGCACGGTGCAGGCCTCCATAGACTCGGGCCGCGTCCGGGAGGAAGAGGGCATCAACCCCAGCCGCAACGGGCTGCAGACAACCACCCTGCTGGACGCGATCGGCGAGTTCTCCTTTGACTGCGCCATGGGCGGTGCCCGCCGCGACGAAGAAAAGGCGCGCGCCAAGGAGCGATTCTTCAGCTTTCGCGATCGCTTCGGCCAGTGGGACCCCAAGAACCAGCGCCCCGAGCTGTGGAACCTCTTCAACGGGCTCCACCGTCCCGGCGAGCACCTGCGCGCGTTCCCGATATCCAACTGGACCGAGCTCGACGTGTGGCAGTACATCGAGCGCGAGAAGATCCCCATCCCGTCGCTCTACTACACCCACGAGCGGGAGGTCGTCCGTCGCGACGGCGTGATCCTGGCCCTGGGCCCGCACAACCGCCTCCTCCCGGGCGAGACGCCGGAGCGCATTCCGGTGCGCTTTCGCACGATCGGTGACATGACCTGCACCGGTGCCACCGAAAGCACCGCCGCGGAACTCTCGGATATCGTAAACGAAGTGGCCGCCACCCGTGTCACCGAGCGCGGCGGTCGTGCCGACGACAAACGCAGCGAAGCTGCGATGGAAGACCGCAAGAAACAGGGGTATTTCTGATGGCACCGACGCACGCCGAGCCCGCAACGATCGTCAGGGAACGCGACCTCCTGCGCTTCACCACCGCCGGTTCAGTCGACGACGGCAAGAGTACCCTCATCGGGCGCCTGCTCTTCGACTCCAAGCAGATCTTCCAGGACCAGATGGAGCAGCTGGAAACCACCAGCAAACTCCGGGGCGAGGAGAACGTGAACCTGGCGCTCCTCACCGACGGCCTCCGCAGCGAGCGCGAGCAGGGGATCACGATCGACGTGGCCTACCGCTACTTCTCCACCCCCACGCGCAAGTTCATCATCGCCGACACCCCCGGCCACGAGCAGTACACGCGCAACATGGTCACCGGCGCCTCCACCGCGGACCTCGCGATCATCCTCATCGACGCGCGCAACGGCGTGCTCACGCAGAGCCGACGCCACGGGATCATCGCGAGCCTCCTGGGCATCCCCCACGTGGTGGTCTGTGTCAACAAGATGGACCTGATGGACTGGTCCCAGGCGCGCTACGAGGAGATCATCCACGAGTACCGCGAGTTTGCCCGCAAGCTCAACATCCACGACCTCACCTTCATTCCCGTCTCGGCACTCATGGGCGACAACGTCGTGGACCCCAGCACCAACATGCCGTGGTACGACGGCGCCACGCTCCTGCACGAACTCGAGAACGTCACGATCGCCGCCGACCGCAACCTGGTGGACTTCCGCTTTCCCGTGCAGTACGTGGTACGGCCGCACCAGGACTTCCGCGGCTTTGCCGGGCGCATCGCCAGCGGCACGATCAGGGTGGGCGAGGAGATCACCGTGCTCCCCAGCCGCCGCACCAGCTGTGTCCGGGGGATCCACATTCACGACGACACGCCGGAGGAAGCGTGGGAGGGGCAGAGCGTCGTCCTCACCCTCGACGACGAGATCGACATCAGCCGCGGCGACATGATCGTGCGCTCACGCAACGTCCCGGAGGTGCAGAGCGAGTTCGACGCCACCCTGGCGTGGATGGACGACCGCCACGAGCTGGACACCCGGCGGCAGTACATCCTGCAGCACACCACGCGCACGACCCGCGCCACCATCGACGAGATCGTCTACCGGCTGGACGTGAACACGCTGCACCGCAGCGACGCCGCCTCCCTCGCCCTCAACGAGATCGGGCGGGTCAAGATCACCACCGCCAATCCGCTTTTCTTCGACGCCTACGACCGCAATCGCGATACCGGCGGCTTCGTGATCATCGACCCCCACGACTTTCGCACCGTGGGGGCCGGCATGATCCGTCACGCCAGCCAGGGCACGATGGAGGCACTGCGGCGCGACGAACGCGAACGCCGCCTGGCGGGGGCGAGCGATACAGCCGACGCTATGTCCGGCTCAGGAACCCCGGCGCAGCCGGTCTCCCGCAACATCACCCGCGACCCCGGCCTCGTGGGCCTTGAGGACCGGATCGCGCGCAACGGCCACCGACCCGTTGTTCTGTGGTTCACCGGCCTCTCCGGCGCCGGCAAGAGCACCATCGCCCGGGAGGTGGAGAAGCGCCTCTTCGACGCAGGCCGCCAGGTCACCCGCCTCGACGGCGACAACCTGCGCCACGGGCTGAGTGCCGACCTCGGCTTCTCCCGCGCCGACCGCCGGGAGAACATCCGCCGCGTGGGGCAGGTCGCGCGCCTCCTCCACGACGCCGGACTCATCGTCCTGTGCACCTTCGTGAGCCCCTACCGCGAGGATCGCGCGCTCGTCCGCGCCCTCTTTCCCGAGGGAGGGTTCCGCGAGATCCACGTACAGGTAAGCCTCGCCGAAGCGCGGCGCCGCGATCCCAAGGGCCTCTATGCCAGGGCCGACGCCGGGGAGATCGCCGGTTTCACCGGGGTTCACGAACCGTTCGAAGACCCCGAGGCACCGGATCTCACGATCGACACCGACTCGCAGGACGTGGCCGCGGCGGTGGAGGCGGTACTGGCAATGCTTTCGGAGGGGTAGGGCGCCGCAGACTGCCGTCCGGCCCCGGGCCGCCGGCGCGAGCACATTTCCTTGTGGTCACGACCGATTGGTCGTATCATCGAAGGGCGCGGCGCCGCCTCGGCTCCGACGCGGACGCAACACGAGAACCATAGATGCGCGCGATAATCGTCAATCCATTCCTGGTCGCCACAATCAACGTGTTCAAGCACACCTTCCGTCTGGAAGCGCGCCCCGGCACACCCCATCTCGTCGACGCATTCGGCCACCATCGCTGGGAGGTCTCCGGAGTAATCAGCTTTCTCGGGACCCACACCGGCGTGGTCGTGATCCGCCTGCCGGCGCTCCTGGCGACCAAACTCCTCGACCGCAGCGGCATCGAGCTCGACCGCGACGACCCCAAGGCGCGGGAGCGCATGGTCAACGAGCTCGTCGGTGAACTCACCAACGTGATTGCCGGCAACGCCACCGGACCGCTGAGCCAGGACGGGATCGACCTCGACATCTCCCCGCCCATCGTGGTGCAGGGCAAGAACCACCGCATTCACTGGCCCAACCACGCCCCGATCATCGGCATGCCGTTCACCACCGACATCGGCCCCTTCGCCGTGGACGTGAGCATGAAGGGCATCTCGGTCATCTGACGACCGCCCGACCAGCGGCTCAACCGGCGCCATCCGGCCCGCTCATCCCGCGGTCAGACCGACTCCTCGATCAGCCGCAGTCCCGCGTCCACAAAGGGCAGGAAATCATCGCGGTTCGCAGTTGCCAGACTCGCGCCGGAGACGATCGCCGCCGCCGCCACCATCGCATCGATACGCATCCGTTGCATCCGGCCGGCGGCGTTCCACAGCCGGGCGGCCTCCTGCGCCTGATCGGCGGTGAAGGGAATCACCCGGTCGGCAAGGGCCGTCGAAACCAGCGCCACGCCCTCCTCATCCACCGGCCCGCTGAGAAACTCGTACCAGCAGACCGTGGAGGTGCACAGATCGGTCCCGTCGCCGATCCACGCCGAGACCCGGTCTGCAGCCACCGTGTCTGCGACCAGCATACGGATGAGCACGTTCGTATCCAGGAGAATCACGAGCCCGGCCCCCGGTCCCACGACGCGCGACCCTCGGCGACGGCGCCCAGATACGCCTCCGCCTCCTCCGCCGTCAGCCGACCCGCGGCGCGGTAATCGTCCAGCCGCGCAATGAGCCCCTCGGCATCGGACCGGTCCGCCTCCGACGCCAGGCGCACCGCCCGACGCACAACCTCCGCCTGCGACACCTGCCACCGGTTCGCCAGCGCCTGCAGCAACCGAATCGTCTCCCCGTCCAGCGCGAAACTCGTCCGCTGCTTCGCAATTGCCATGTGGTAATGGTATGTGGTAACTACACCGATGTCAAGGAAAAGATCGACCCATCCGGTTCAACGGAGCGCCTTGGGTGCGGGCCGGGGCGAGCTCACGGACCGCGGCGTCCGCCTCCAAAGCCCCCGGCCCCGCACAACAGCGGGCCCGTCTCCCCACCGGAGCGGGGCCAGGCGGCTAGTGGCAACGAGTTCATCTTTCCAGTACCCTCAACACAGGGAAGAAATCGCATGGCACACGGATCCTCCGTCCCGGACCCATCCCGCGACCTCGACGCGATCGTCGACCAGCTCGTTCAGGTCCTCAAGGGCCACCGGGACCTGCAACTCGGCATTCTCTACGGCTCCGCGGTTACCGGCACGCTCCACGCCGACAGCGACATCGATCTGGCCCTCGCCGTGGATACCCGAACGCCCGTGCCGCATGACACACTGCTCGCGGTCAGCCTGGAGGCGGGCCGGCTGATCGGCCGAGAAGTGCAGGTCCGTGACCTGTCTGCGGCGCGGGGCGTGTTCCTGAAGCAGATCCTCACGAGCGGACGGGTTGTCCTTCAGCGCGATCCAACCGTACGGGCGGAACTCATCATTCGAATGCTGGATTTCGTGGAAGACATGCTGCCCAACGTACGCATGATCCGCGCGCGGGGACGGGAGAGACTCATTGCCGGACAATGACCTGCTCGACGCAAAGTTGGGAGGCGCCGACCACCATGGCGGAGACGTTCGCCATCCTGTCGTCGCATGGAGTGCTGGCCAGGGATCTTGCAACCGGTCTGTCCCGTGCCGTGGGGTTTCGAAACATCGCGGTTCATGAGTATCAAGAGATGGATTGGGCGATCGTGTACCGCCTGTGCACCGAGCAACTGAGTGTGTTCCGCGCCTTCGCCGCGGCCATCACCAGAGCCTGGCCGGACCCAACGGAGTAATCTTCGGGAACCGGGCCGGGGCGAGCTCACAGACCGCCGCGCCCGCCTCCAAAGCACCCGGCCCGGCACAACAGCGGGCCCGTCTCCCCACCGGAGCGGGGCCAGGCGGCCCGTCCGGAGAGCCGGAGCACCTGTGAACCAGCAGCTCCCAGTGGGCGACCGCTCCCACAATTGTCCCCTAGCACGTTGACCATCTTGGGCGGCACACAATTTCGCCCATCGATAACCCGGCCCGACCCCGCAGACCGCGCACTGCACCACCTGTGTCCCGGCCGCCAACCGGAGCAGCGGCCACCCGCGGCCGCCCGTGTCGCGCGCGGCGACGAAAAAGGTGTGCCGCGAAGGGTGAACAACGTGCTACAGGCGACCCGTGGGACTGGCGGCGAGTGGCCGGGCGGGGCGCCGCAGCCTGCAGCAGCGAGGGCGCCGCGCCAGCGAGGGCGCCGCAGCAGCCCCGGGCCCTACTCCTCCACCGACGTCGCCAGGATCCCGTACATCTCGGTGATCACGTGGCGGATCGTCGCCGCCGCACTCTCATCGATCGTGCCGAGACAGTCGCCGATGCGGCGACGGGACACCGTTCGAATCTGGTCCACCGCGATCTCGCCATCGATATCGCCGACGGAACACGCGACCCGACTTGGCCACGCCGGATGACGCGATGAAGTCAGGGGACAGACAACAACGGTTCCCAGCACGCGGTTCATCGCGTCGTCGCTGACGACAACCGCCGGTCGCCGCTTTGCCATCTCGCGGCCAATCACCGGATCCAGGTTCACCCAGTACACACCGTAGCGCTCAATCATCAACGCCGTCTCCAGCCACCGTGTCCCACGCCGACCACTCCGCGTGTTCCGCGGCCTCGGCCGCCATCTGGCGATAGGATTCCTCATAGCTGAGAACCGACGGTCGATGGACGACCGACAGCAGGATGCCCTCCCTGCGCCGGTCAAGTTCCAACTCGTCCCCCTCGTGAATGTCGTACGCCTGAAGAACCGCCGCCGGAATTCGGACGCCGCGGGAGTTGCCGATCCGAATCACCTTCGTCTTCATGTAATTACTGTAATCACGCCCTCCAGCCCGGTCAACACGCCGGCGCCGCCAAAAAACGGCGCCCGCTGGCAAGTTGTTCACCTTGGGTGGCACACAATCTCGCCACCGATGACGCGGCGCCCGCGGCCCCGCAGACCGCGCACTGCACCACCAGTGTCGCAGCCGCCAACCGGCGCAGCGGCTACCCGCGGCGCTCGCCCGCGGCCGCCCGAGTCGCGCGCGGCGAGGAAAAAGGTGTGCCGCGAAGGGTGAACAACGTGCTACAGGCGACCCGTGGGACTGGCGGCCAGTGGCCGCGCGGGGCGCCACAGCCCCGACCAGCGCCGCCGGCGCTCGCTCCCGCTACCTGACCCCGAGCTCCTCCAGGAGCGTTGCCACGTGGCGGCCGAAGGCCGGGTCCCCGATCATCTGCTGATGGCGGGGGCGCGGGAGGTCCACCGGCATCGTGGTCTGCACCCGCCCCGGGCGCGGGCTCAGTACGACCACGCGGTCGCCGAGGTACACCGCCTCCTCCACATCGTGGGTGATGAAGAGGATCGTGCGCTCCAGTTCGCGCTGGAGTTCCAGGAGCCAGTCCTGCAGCCGCCGGCGGGTCAGTGCGTCCAGCGCGCCGAACGGTTCGTCCAGAAGCAGCGTCTCACGACCGCTCATCACCGTGCGCAGGAACGCCGCGCGCTGGCGCATGCCGCCGGAGAGCACCGCGGGGTAGTGGTTCTCGAACCCTTCGAGGCCGAAGCGTGGCATGAGCTCCCGCGCTCGCTCCCGCGCCTGTTCGCGCGCCCGCTCCCGCGCCGGCGCCTTCGCTCGACCTCGTGCTCGCGCCCGCGTCCCGCCGGCCCCCTGGATCTCCAGCGGCAGCACCACGTTGTCCAGCACCGTCCGCCACGGCAGGAGCAGGTCGCGCTGCGGCATGTACGCCACCGCACCGGTGCGGTCGGCGAGTTCCCGGCCGTCGATGCGGATCGCCCCCGCCTGCGGCTCGATCAGCCCGGTGATCACGTTAAAGAGCGTGCTCTTCCCGCTCCCGCTCGGCCCGATCACCGTGACGATCTCCTCGCGGTGTACGTCAAAGGAGACATCGGCGAGGGCCTCAACAGCCCCCGCCTCACCGTGAAACGTCATCGACACGCGATCCACCGCCAGGCGCGGGGTCGCCTCAGGGTCCCGCGTCGTCGTGGCAGTCACTGCTGCCCCGGGAGAAAGGCGTTGGTCATCGCCGAGGACGGGTCAAACTCGCCCTCCAGCACGCCCACATCGCGCATCCACGCCGCGTACTCGCGCCAGACCGACACCTCCTGGTAGCCCCACTCCGGCGCATCCATCACCATGCGCTGCGCGAGCCAGGGAACGCTCTTGCCCAGTTGCTCCGCGTTCAGTTCCGGCACCGCCTCCGCGAGAATGCGCGCCGACTCCTGCGGGTGGTCCACCACATAGCGGTGCCCGCGGCTCAGCGCCGCCAGGAACGCCCGCGTGAGCTCCGGGTTGTCGGCGAGCATCGACTCGCTCGCGATGATCACCGGCGTGTAGTAGTCGGGAACCGCGTCGGGGTACTCGTTCAGTGGAAAGTAGTCGATATCGATCCCCACACGCTCGGCCTGAAACCCCTGCGTGCCGTAGTAGATCCACACGATGTCCGCGCGCTCCTGCTGCAGCATCGCCAGCAACTCCGACCCCGCCGGCACGTACTCGATACCGGAGGCGTCGCCGCCGGCGGCCTCCACCAGCGAGGTCAGCGTGGGCTCCTCAAACGGCGACTGAAACGTGCCGTAGGTCAGTCCCGCAAAGTCCGCCGGCGTCTCCACACCCTCACCCGCGCGGACCGCAAACCCCGAGGTGTTCGTCTGCAGCATCGCCGCGATCGACACCAGGGGGACATCGTCCGCGCGCAGGAGCGTCAGGTTCTCCTGAAAGCCCACACCGAAATCAGCCCGACCGCTGGCGACCGCCGCGTTGGCCGCCACCTCCCCCGGCTGGATGATATCGACCGCCAGGCCCTCATCGGCAAAGAAGCCGCGGTCCTGCGCCACAAAGATCCCCACGTGGTTCACGTTGGGCACCCAGTCGAGCATACACGTCACCTGCTGCACCGGCGCCCCGGCATCCCCGGCTCCCGCCGCGTCGGACTCAGCCGCGCCACCGGCGTACACCACCGGCGCCGCAAGCGCACACACCATCACAAACACACGGAACACAAACATACGGACCATCGCATCCTCCTCGGGTTCGATTTGTCAGTAGATTCCCTGCTCGTCCCACTGCTCGCGGCGCTGCGCGGTGTAGTACCACGGCAGCGCCAGGCGTTCGCAGAGGAAGACACAGAGAAACAGACCAATACTCAACAGGGTGGTGATCACCATCGCCACAAAGACCTGGTCCGTCTCCAGCGCGTTCTTGGAGCGCAGCATGTACAGCCCCAGCCCGCCGGAGCCGCCCACCCATTCGCCCACCGTGGCCGCCACCACGCTGTAGGTCACCGACAACCGCAGGCCGCTGAAGAACGAGGGCAGCGCCGCCGGCAGGCGCACCGTGCGCCAGATCCGGGCACGGGAGGCCCCCATCGAGCGCAGCAGGCGAATGTAGTCGGGGTCGGTCGAGGTCAGCCCATCCACGGTGGCCACCGTCATGGGAAAGAAGGTGAACAGCACCACCACGATGATGTTTGGGGTGAGGCCAAAGCCGAACCAGATCACCAATAGCGGCGCGATCGCCAGGATCTGCACCGTCTGCGAGGCGACCAGGAGCGGGTAGAGAGCCCGCCGCACCAGCGGCACCAGGTCCATGGCACCGGCAAACGCCACCCCCAGGGTGACCGAAATCGCGAGCCCCAGGAGCGTCTCGGAGAGCGTGGTCACGATCGCCGGGCCCAGGACGTTCCACGTCTCCACCCCCGAGCGCACCACCCCCACCGGCGACGGCAGGATAAACGGTGGCAGGCCGCTGGCGATCACCACCACGTGCCACGCCACCACCGCACCCACGATCACCGCGGCCGGCGGTACCACCGTGCGGGCGTTCATCCCGCCGCGCCGCCGCGGTACTTCGCCGTCTTGCCCTCGATCGACGTGCCGTTCACCGAGTCGGCGATCTTGATCACCGTCACCACCGTGTCGGCGCCGTCAAAGCACGCCTCGTGGGCGCGCCGGGCAACGGTGAGCAGCTCATCGAGGTCTTCGCCCTCCAGAGTGGTTTCCATCGGACCCACCTCGTAGCGCACACCGCTGTCCTGGATCACGCGGATCGCCTTATCGACCACGGGAATCGCGTCGGGAATGAGTGGAAGGACCTGTATCGAAACGTTGCGTGTTCGTGCGTTCATGGCGCACCCCCTTCACGGAAAAATCCGGGGTGCCCTGCACCGCGTCACACGCGCACAAGAAATGGATCATCGAATCCCTCCGCTGGCATTACCCAGTTCAGGTTCTACGGGTATGATCTCAGCCTTTCGGCACCCCTGTTCTGTGGATAGCGTACGCACCACGCCCGGGACACGTCAAGGACCGGGGGGCTCGGGGAGTGCAGAGGGAAGGTCGACCCATCCGGTTCACCGGAGCGGGGCCCGTCGCTGCCGGCGACAAAAACGCGCCCCTGACAAGGTGCTCATCCTGAGCGGCACACAATTCTGACGTCTCGGCGTTGGGTGCGCGGGCTCTCGGCGGCAGCTGGGACTGTGCACCTTTCGATCATGGCACACGTTTTTTCGGCGTTGTGATAGAGTTCTCCAGGTGAACACCGACTTTCTTGATGCGCACGAACGACACTTGACCGACGCGGAGGCCCTTCATTCCGCAGGACGGCTGGCGAACGCAGACCATCTCTACGGTTTATCGGCGGAGTGCGGTCTCAAGAAGCTTATGGTCGAGTTTGGGATGAGGTACGATTCCCAAAATGATCGGCCACAGGACGTCGCAGATCAACGACACATCGATCGCATCTGGTACCGGTATGAGACATACAGACAGGGGCGTCCGGCGGGTAGCCGATACCCGTTGTCAACCCCGGCACCGTTCGACAACTGGAACGTGTCACAACGGTATTCCCGACAGGACCAGTTCGACCTCGCCCGGGTAAATCCTCATCGCGCCGGCGCCCGTGAAGTTCACGGGCTCATACAACAAGCTCAACTGGAGGGGCTGGTATGACGACATTCGATAACGTTCTCCCGATCGTGGAAAAGGTGTTCTCATCGCACGCCGACACGATCCAGCAATTGGATTGGGTCTTGGTCAACCGTGACTTGACCGGTCGTGTTCGTTTCGTTGTGCCCAGCGCGATCGCTGATCGCCCGGAACTCAAGTTGGCAGTTCAAAACGTTGCAGATGCAGTCATGGATCAGCTGGGGCCACACGGCTATGCCACGTCTTCCAGTCTCCTGTACGAGTCAGATCGCGATTCGGTCTGTCTCGGTGCGGCCCAGTTTCCGTTGCACAACGTCCCGAACGGCATCGTGGTCGACCGGCTGGCCACCGATTCCACCTGGCAGTCCATTCATGACATGGCAAACGATCCTCCCCGCATCGTGTTTTACTCGATCAAGGGCGGTGTCGGCCGGTCGACCGCTCTCGCGATTACCGCCTGGCACCTGGCACAGGCCGGACTGAGGGTTCTCGTACTCGACCTCGATCTTGAGTCTCCTGGACTGTCGTCGGAACTCCTGCCGGAAGACCGACAACCGCAGTACGGCATAACTGATTGGCTGGTGGAAGATCTCGTGGGTAACGGCTCAACCGTTCTTGAAGCGATGGTATCGGCCAGCCCTCTGTCTCACGACGGTGAGATCTACGTCGCACCGGCCCACGGCCGGGATCCCGGAGAATACCTCTCAAAACTCGGGCGCGTGTGGATGTCAGTGGACGATCCTGCCGGGGGACGTCAATTGTGGGATGGTCGGCTTCGGCGGCTCGTGGGACAGCTTGAAGACACCGTGAAGCCCGACGTCGTTCTCATCGATTCCCGATCGGGCATAGACGAAATCTCGTCGGGATGTGTCACCGCCCTCGGTGCACGACTGGTGCTCATGTTTGCAATTGAAGGGCATCAAACGTGGAACGGGTACAACATGCTTTTTTCCAATTGGCAGAGAACCGATGCCGCGAACAAAATACGTGACCGACTCCAGGTTGTCGCAGCCCTGGTGCCGGAGATCGAGACTGCGGATTATCTCGCAGGTCTTCGCGAGCGTTCCTACGAGCTGTTCGCGCAAGGACTCTACGACGATGTGCCGCCGGGCAGCGTGACGGCGGACTACTGGCACTTCGAGGAGCATGACGAGACAGCTCCCCACGCCCCGTGGGCCGTTCGCTGGCACCGGTCGTTTTCGGCGATCCGGTCGTTGGAAGGACGTTTCGCCGACATCGACGCTCAGCAAGTGATGGCGGTGTTCGGACCTTTGTTGGACGGTGTCGCAGTGACGATCGGAATGGATGACGCGAAACCATGAGCGAATCATTGTCCGCCAGGGAAGTCCGCAGGGCCATTCTTTCCGCGCCGCTCGAATCGACAAACGCCGGCGACACCCCCGCCAATGGAACACTGTACGTACCAATCGCGCATCTCAAGGCGTTGCGGCTCGATTCAAGTATCGTGATCGGTGCCCGGGGCGTGGGAAAATCGTTCTGGACATCGGCGCTTCAGTCGCCCGACCTTCGGTCATTCGTCGGAACCGCCGTGCCGGAAATCGACGGAGTCGACGTACACGTCGGGTTTGGAACACGGTCTGACATACACTCATACCCCAGTCCCGATGTATTCGCGCGGTTTCTCGATGGGAGAGGGGACCCGTTTGATCTGTGGCGCGCAGTCGTGCTTCGATGGGTGGCGCGTCAAACGGAGGAAGAAATCCCGACAGCCTCTTGGGCCGATTCGGTTTCCTGGATCAAGGCGAATCCGGAACAGGTCTCGCGAATCATGGAATCGCGTCGAACTCGACCCGGACTCATTGTGTTTGATGCGTTGGACCGTACCAGCACCAACTGGAACGATATGGACTCCATCGTCCGCGGTCTGCTGCGCGCGGTTCTTTGGACAAAAACATTTCCGAAACTGCATGCCAAGGTCTTTCTCAGGGAGGATCAAGCAGAGCGCGAGGTTTTTAATTTTCCGGATGCGTCCAAGCTTCGCGCGCTTCAGGCGGAACTGACATGGGCTCGACACGATCTTCATGGACTGCTGTGGCAACGATTGGTAAACGCGCCAGGGGAACATGGAAAGAATCTCAGGGCCTTGTGCGAAACCCGCGAGCGCAACGGCGTCTGGGCGCCGGCAGATGAAATGAAACGGGACAGCGATGCGCAACGGGCCGCGTTCAGGAAACTGGCCGGTCCGTGGATGGGCCGGGACAGACGCAGAGGCGTGCCGTACACGTGGGCGGTGGGACACCTCGCCGACGGGCGGGGCAGGACCACCCCGCGGTCTTTTCTGTCTGCCATTCGTCAGGGTGCCGAGGACTCCGAGGAACGATATCCGGACCACGACGTCGCGTTGCACTACGAAAGCATCAAACGCGGCATCCAGAAGGCCTCGGAGAATCGCGTGTTTGAACTGGCCGAAGAGTACCCGTGGGTCGTGAACCTTCTCACCGCGTTGGAAGGGATGAATGTTCCCTCGCCGTGGGACGATATCGTCGATCGCTGGCGACGAACGTTTCCCGAAGGACCCGATCAGATCTCTCCTGAGGCTCTTCCCGCTCAACACGCCGACCGTGGCTGGGACGGAGTCCGAAGTGACCTGGAGCGTCTGGGCCTCATTGAGACCCGTCGTGACGGGCGAATAGACATGCCTGACCTCTACAGGGTCGGGTTCCGCCTCGGACGGAAGGGTGGAGTCAAACCGAAGTCGTAGTCGCAGCGGAGCGGGGAGGACAGATGCCGTCTACTCATCCCGTTCAACGGAACGGGCCGCCGCAGACCGCACCCTGCACCACCGGTTTCGCGGACGCCAACCGGCGCTGCGGCCGCCGCGCTGCCTGCAGCGCCTGGAAAAGGTGTGCCGCGAAGGGTGAACAACATGCTACAGGCACCCCGTGGTGCCCACGCGCGACCCGTGCCCTGTCCGCATCTCCGCGACCGGGACTATACTCGATATATGGGAGCGGCGGACGGTATCTCGACCGGCACACGGGAACGATGGGGCGTCGCCATAGCGGCGCTGATTCTGTTGGCGCTCTGGATTGCCAACGGACGTGCCGGGATGATGGCGTTCCCGGCTTATTTCGGCATGCGGCTCTACCTGCTCCTCGACGCGCTGGAGGTCTATTCCGCCTCGTGCCTGGCGTACTTTGCCCTCGTCGGCATCCTGACACTGACACGACACCGCCTCTCTGCGGGAGGGCGGCGCGCTGTGTTCGCGGTCGCGTTTGCGCCGGTGGGTGTATTCGCCCTCGCGGTCATCGGTGGGGCGCTGATTCAAACGATAGAGGCGATCGTCGACGCGAGCGTCGCAGCGGCATTGGTCCTGGCCGCGATCCTGACGGCGACCGCAATCGTGATCGCGACCCGCCACCGCTACCGACTCCGACGGCGTTCGTCGTCCGGCATCGCCGGTGCGTCGGATTCCTGGACCGTGTCGCTCGGTCTCTCGGAGCGCGAACGGGAGGTGGCGCTCCTCCTGGCGGCGGGTAAGACCAACAGGGAGATCGGCGAGCGGCTGTTCGTCTCGATCTCCACGGTCAAGAGCCACATCGCGAGCATTTTTCGCAAGACCGGGGCCCGCAACCGGACCGAGGTCGCCCACATCCTCCGCTCCCACGACCGGCGGAAAGTATGAATTCTTCTCGCGGTCCACGATTCGTTCCTTTGGCCGATATCGGTGAGCCCTCCCGCGGTGTACGCTCCGGCGTGACATCCTGAGAGGAGGATCGATCGTGAAGCGAACACTGAAGGGGACCGTTCCATTTGTGGTGATGTTCATCGTTGCCGTCGGAAGCGTGGTCGTATCGTGCGTCACGAGTTCCATCGACGCGCGGGGACTCGACGCACTGTCGGTCAATCTCGGGCCGGATCAGGACGGTCGGTTCTTCACCGTCCAGACGTTCGATCTCATCGAGCGAATCATCGTGATCGACGGCACCGACCGTTCCAGGCGGTGGGAGATCCCCGCAAACGAGTGGGAGTACGACGCCGACACAACCGAGCTTCGCCTGTCCGAGCCGCAGCCCACCGACGAACCGATTCTTCACGTGGAAGGGCGAACCGGCCGGCCGCACCGGTTCGTTCTCGGGTCTGCGGGAGGCGCGGTGGAGGATCTCCTCGTCGTTCTCGACGGCAGGCTGGCGATAGAGGGGTACGATTACCGGTGGAACACCGACGAGCAGACGCTCGTGTTTCAACAGGACCTCGACCTGACCGAGGCGGAGTACATGATCCGCTACTGGACGCCGCAGGGGTCCGGGGGCATCGGCAACTGGGACGGCTCCGACAGAGACCGGTTGGCGTACATCGAGGCGCACCACCGTGTCGGGGCGCTTAAGCGGCAGCTCGATGAGGGCGAGGAGTTTTGGTTCCTCACTCCCGGTGAGGGTGCCGCCGCGGAGCCGCAGCTCACCCGGCGAGCTCCCACCACCGACGAACGGCACACGATGACCGCCGCGGCGGCCGCCGTCCGGAAACCCCGATTCGATGTGGACGACGATCAGCTCTCGCGGGAGGTCGGATTCGACGCGAGCGCCCCGCGGGAGATACTGATCGCGGGAGCCGACGATCCGCTCACCGCCGACGGGCGATATGTGGTCGAGAACGCGGTCGACGGTGCCCTAGTGCGCTCCGTCGAGCTGTTCTACCGCGCCCCCGACCAGCGCGGCGCACTGGTGGTGTCCATTCACGACGGGCAGTACCGCCCCGCCGCCGACGAGGACCCCCGCTTCGTTCAGTCTCGCGATACGCTCCAGCTCGGCCTCCCGGTGGAGCGTGTGGTCATGTGGGGAACGCGCGTCAGCGATCCCAGCCGGGCGCCGGAGGTGATACCGATTGCGGTCTATCGCTGGCGTGACGATCGCGCGAGCTTCTCGCTGACCGTGGGTCTCGACCGTTCCCGGGAGGCGGAAGCGGTCATTCGGGAGATCGTGGCGTACAGGGGGTAGGCGGTAGACGGTAGGCGGGACGGGAAGGTCGACCCATCCGGTTCAACGGAGCGGCTGCGGTGCGGGCCGGGCCCGCACAACGGCAGGCCCGTCTCCCCACCGGAGCGGAGCCGGCCGCGGTGCTACCGCCAAACACCCGGCTGGCAGGTTGTACGCCCCGGGTGGCACACAATTTCGCGTGCGGTTCTACCGAATCACCTCGATGCCGGACAGCAGTCTGTCGCTGGAGAGGCGGCGATACGACAGGTCGGTCAGGTCAATCGCGCCTGCGATCGTGTCGATACCGTCAAAGCCGGTGAAGTAGATCGTCTCGGGGCCGATGGAGTAGTCGTAGATCGTCATGTACTGAATATCGGTGACGTTGGCGGTAATGTCGCGTACCGTCCCGGCGGTATCGATGGACGCGATGCGGTGCGTTCCCGGCCGTTCACCCTTGTAGCGGTAGTAGATGCGTCCCTGACTCACCTGAAACATGTCCGACCGCACGTCGGTGCCGACGGCGGACCGTGTCTTGACCGCCGTTAGGGCCCGGGCCCGGTTCCGGTCCACCAGGCGCAACAGGGCGGTGGGGTTGCCCTGACCGTCGTCGTAGATGCCCCAGAGTTCCTGGTCGATCACCAGCATGTCCATGACGTTGCTGAAGTTCAGCCAGTCGAAGCCGTTGGCGGTTCGCCAGTCTTTGAACAGCGTCGCGGGCTGCGTTGCATCCGCCGCCTGGCCGATGTGGTCGCGCAGCCACTGCATCGAATCGGGATTCGAGTTCAGTGCGCTGTAGGTAAATGTCTCGGCGCTCACGTCGGTGGTGCCGGCGATCTCGCCGTTCCAGGAGTATCCGTCGCGCAGCGCGACGTCTTCCACAAAGAACCGCGACACGTACGCACGGACCCGGTCCCCCTCGAGGTTACCACTCGCGTCCTTCCAGTAGTCGGCCCATACGTAAGCGCCCTGTCCCGAATCGTAGGTGAACAGCCCCTCGTGAATTTCTTCGCCACCCTGGATGCGGGTGTTGTAGACAGGGTTGAACCAATCGTTGGCATCCGACGCGTAGAGCGCTCGTGGCGTGATCTCCACGGCGTCGTTCACCACGGACGTGGAGGCTTCGGCGATGCCGTCGATTCCGCCGTACAGGCCCCAGCCGTTGATGTAGACCCGATCGCCGAAGACGGTGTAGCCACGGACCCAGCCCTGGTTGGTGTCACTATAGAACGCGTAGGCACCACGGGTTGCACTGGGGTCGAATACCTGCAGGAACTGCGCGTAGTTCAGTCCGTTCAACTGACCGTACGCGTACATTCGACCGCTGGAATCCACCTGGACCCGGCTGATCTCCATGCCGTCGATACCCGGAGTCTGCGGCCGTGCCACATCACTCGACCCCGGGGTCCAGCGAAACACGCGGTCCATACCCCAGCTCCCGGTATACTCGTTCAGGACAAAGTACGCCGAGCTGTCGGGGCCGAACACGATGGGCTTGGTTCTGCTCAGGCTATTGTCCCAGTACCAGTTCTTCACGACGTTCCAACTGTCGCTGCCAAACCCTTCCGCGTTTATCGCGGTCAGGACGCCGCTTGCAACGTCAAGGTAGAACAAACCGATCCGACTGTCGGCAAAACGACTCTCGAAAGACACGTAGATGTTGCCGTCGGGGTCCACGGCGAGAAACTGAATCGGCGGCGTGGAACTACCGTTCTCGGTTGTCAGGGCGTTCTCGATCGTTCCATCGACCATCACCTTCAAAAGCGCGTCGTTGGTTACCGACGACGCGTCCACGCTCCGGGCATCGACCAGGTTCGCGGTGGCGTCCGGTGACGCTCCGAGCGCCAGCGCCTGGGCGCCGGCAATGTCTATCGTGAACGCGCTGCTGGTGCTGCTGGAGCCATTATCTGAAGATGTGCCTCCGGATGAACCCATTGCGCAGCCGAACAACAGCGACATGGTGAGAAGCACGGAGATGAACGAAGCAATAGATGTGTGTTGTTTCATTGAAAAACCTGTTTATGTAAAATGTAATCAGATTATACACGTTCGATACCATTTTGTCTCCGGTTTTGGCGACACACCCATCGACGGAAAGGACATGCACCATGGCAAGAACTCCGAGATTGAGTCCAATCGAAGCGTTTCGCGAATCTGAGGCTGATGCGGAAACTCTGATGCGTATCGCCGGAGCTTTTCCGAATAGCCGTGTTCGAGCCATGCGAAGCGAGCTACGGCAGCGCGTTGGCGACGCGTTGCGAATTCGGGCTGCGGATCGCGCCCATCTCGACTGTATTGAGAACGAGCGCGTTTTTCTCTTGTTCAAGAACTCCAACAGTCTGTCGAAACAGGATTTCGTCGACACGCGACCGCTTCTTCGACAGGCAATTGTGGCCGCATGTGCAGCCTTTGAGACCTATCTTGCGGACAAGGTTATGGAATGCATTGGTGCAGCCCTCAACTCGAACAGTCCGCCGAAGCGATTGAAGGAGATCGCATTGACTGTTGGTCAGTGGATCGAGATTGAGAATACGTACACTCGTCGACGATGGGGTATCAGGCCTGTTGTTGAAGAGGCCGTTCGCGAACAGGCCAGCACTGCACCGAACAAGGTCGGCATGGTTTTGGGTATGATCGGAATCAACCAATGGTCGCGAAAAGTCGATACCCAGCGCGGGGTTTCGAAAGGAACAACGGAATCGGAGCTCGACGCGATCACGAACCGACGAAACAGAATCGCGCATGCCGCCGATCGAGTCGGTCAGGGCCGGGCAGATCTCAAAGTAGACGAAACCGACCGACTCCTGGGACAGATCCGTGAGATCGTCGACGCCATCGACGCCGTCGTGAATGCCAACCCGTGATACCGAGCCGAAAAACCGGGGTCCCATGAGAGACCCCGGTGGGTGTATACTTGCAGCGGAAGAGGGGGCGGCGGCCTGTCGGCCGCCGCCGTCCTCACATTTCCATTAGCCCTCGGCGACGGTAATTGTATTGGCGTACGTGCCGTTGCTGAGGGTCTCTCTTCCCATCCGAGAGCGGACTTCCACTCCATACGTACCGGCGGGGGCATCCGGGATCTTGCAGTCGATGATCCTCGTGCCGTGGCGGCTGTAGACGGTTGCTCGGTACTCCTCTTCGGCGTCCTCGCTGACCAGAAACACCCCTTCGTCCTCCTGTTCGATGTCGAAGGCCAGACGTGCACCGGTGATACTCACGATCTCGCCGGCGTGGAACTCTCCGCCGCACTCGGGGTTGTCCACACAGGAGAGAAGCTCGATCACCGGGACGCGGTCCGGCATGCGCTCCTCCACCTGGATTTCGATGTTCTCGCGGACCCGGTTGGTAAGGTCTCTATCCGCAGCAAACCGGATCGTGACCCCCTTGCGGGAGATATCGGGACGGTCCCCGTTCTCCGTGCTGGTTCCCGACACGTACGCCGCGAACGTGCCGAACGGCGTATGTACCTTGGCGCCGGAGATCAGGAACTCCACGAGCGCCTCCAGCAGCCGGGTCAACGCCGCCCGGAGATCGGTTGTCTCCAGCGCCGTGTCCGACGCCATTCGCTCCAGGAGCTGGTCAAAGGTGACCGTGTTTCGGTGGACGACCCGGGGGATGAGACTCGGGCCACGGGTGAAGGGGTTGCGGAAGAGTGCGATGCGTATAGCCATACGTGCACCTCCTTTTTGTAATTGCCATATTGCGCAACGCGCATGGTAATCTCTTTTTATATCGTAATTATCAATATTGCAACAAAAATATAATTCCCGAAACAGATGTATACCATTTTCCGTCGCATTCCTCGTCTACGAAGGTCACGAACGTAGTATCTGTTCGTAACCTCGGTAGACTACGTTCGGAACCGCAATAGACTGCATTTGAAACCTCGACAGTCTCTGGATGTCTGGAAATCGTTTACATCGCGAAGAATTCCCCGATTCCCGGCGTTCAGCCCTTGAACAACCGCGTCACCGCGATATACTGTTCTGCAATCATCATCGAGGTGTTCACTGCGTGAACACAACGCCTGTATAGGTATGGCGGGCTTGCGCGCCGATGCGCGGATCCCCGCCCGCCCGTGACCGCGTTTCGGCCGGTACCGGTGACCCGCAGGCACCGCTCCACGGCGCCCCCACGCCACTGGCCCCGGTACGCCCTATGCTCTACGCCAGCGATCCACAGTCCGACGATCTCACGCACACCGACGACGAACGGGAACTGGAGGTGCTCTCTCACGTGCACCGGGCGCAACCCCGGGACGGTTCGGCACCGGCGCAGGTCTCGCAGCGTTCCATCGCCCAGGCACTGGGGATGTCGGTGGGACTCACCAACGCAATCCTCAAGCGGCTCATCGACAAGGGATTCGTGATGATGCGTCGCATCAATCACAACAACGTCCACTACCTGGTGACGCCGGAGGGTATCGATCAGATCGGCAAGCGCAGCTACCTGTACCTGCGCCGCACGATCGGGCACGTGGTGCGGTACAAGGAGCGATTGCGGGCGTTTTGCCACGAGCAGAAGCAGGCGGGGGTCGAGGAGATCGTCCTTGTCGGGGAGAGCGATCTGGCGTTCCTTCTGGAGTGGTGTGCGGAGAAGGAGGGGCTGGGGTTTCGGCAGGTGGTTCCGGATTCCGTACCTCAAACCGGCGCACGCGACGCTGCCCAGTCACGTGAATCGCTTTCCGACGGACACGGTCGCCTGCTGGTTATCTCGGAGCAACAAAACGGGGCCTTGGCGATTGCGGAGGAACCGGATTCAGCCGTGCGCCTTCACGATTTGGTTCTTGGCACATACTAGTACTGGATGCACGTAGATATGCGAAAACACACATCAGCTTTCCCATCAGAAGTGGCAGTCTGGGCATTCGCCTTCATGGTTGTCGCTACGGCACTCCCCCTTTACGCTCAGGCACCGGACTTGTCCGGCGCCGAAATGGCTGCGATCCTTCACGAGGATTGGGGTGCTTCAAGACCGGCGTACCTGGAAATCGCGCGCACGACCGGGTCGTTCGACACAGGGGCGATTCGACAGACAGCGCGCGACCATTTTCGCCTGGTGGTGCTGGACGAGTTGTCTGAACCCATGCTTCAGACCCTCGAGGTCCTCAGACAGCTCGCTGAGATTGGTTTTCTCAATCGCATGACGGACGAGTTGCAGTATTCCAGACACGTAGGCTTCATGGGAGATACCGAAGAGGTATCCGTCGATGTCGAGATATTCGATCTCACCGATGCCGGGTCCACCTTCGTGGAGCGGAACGTCTCGCACGACTGGGTTTCCGGTTCCCGAGACGGCTTTCGTATCGGCAACTACGAAATTGCTGAGGTTGTTGGAACCGACGGACCTGAATCCACGTTTCTCGGCGACGTATTCGCGGTTGAGTTTCGCGTGCGCTTTGTCGACCCCGAACCCTGGTACAACGGTATTCGAACGCAGCTGGAGGACATCGGATACGACGATCGCCTACCGGAGTCTGGTGACGAGTACGCGGCCTACGTGGAGTTTTTCCGGGAAGAAGACGGCTGGGTTGCTGGGGACTACAGTTGGGAGTGATCGGCGAATAGTGTGTCCCACCGCGAAACCGGTTTCGATGTGCAAAACACAGCATCCCGCACGATCATCCGCACAGTTCGCCGCCGCACAAGAAGGGTAACCAGTTGCCAACACCGACCAAGATCAAAGCCCCGCTGACAAAAATCACCCGATTTGCAGACGACGTCTTCAAGCTGGATTTCGCGGTGGAACGGAAGTACACCCGGTTCAAGCCGGGGCAGTTTCTCCATCTCACGCTTGAGGACTTTGACCCGACCCAGGCGTACTGGCCTGAGTCCAGGGTGTTCTCGATTTGTTCCGCGCCAAAGACCAACACGCTGTCGATCATCTACAGCGTGAAGGGCGCCTACACCACCCGAATGCGGGACGAGCTTGTCGAGGGTGGTGAGTACTGGCTGAAACTCCCGTACGGAGACTTTATCATCGAACAACTGCTCCCCGAAGGCGAAACCGCGGTGCTAGTCGCGGGCGGCACGGGGATTTCCCCGTATGTTTCTTACCTGGAGCAGGGACTCGAAAACGGATTCGGCCGACACGTGCACTTGGCCTACGCGGTCAGATCGCCGGAACGACTGTCGTTTGACGATCTGTTGTCGCGGACGCGCACGACTGAGACGTTCACACAGCGTGTGTGGTGTGAAACGGATGGCGCAGAAGACAACGGGATCATTACCGATTCCGGGCCGCTGGATCTGGATTCAGTCGTGGCGGATGTCGCGAATTTCCCGTCACCGCATTATCTGCTGTCCGGACCTCCGGGCATGCTTGCAACGTTTTCTTCGAAATTGAAGACCGACCACGGAGTGGATGAACAATTCATACACATAGACGAATGGGAGTAGCCTTTGAGTACTGACAAGACGCCTCGGGACGAGCAGACGATACGGAAAGAGATATTCGGACTTGTTCAGGAGTTCTACCAGGCCAAGTTCGCCAATCAATTGTTCACACCGGCAAAAGACGAGGTTCGATACGCGGGCCGCGTGTTCGATCATCGCGAGATCGAACGCCTGGTCGATGCCTCCCTCGACTTCTGGCTCACCGGAGGTCGCTTTACCGAGGAGTTCGAACTCGAGTTCGCTGACTTTGTCGATGCCGACTACGCAATCCTCACCAATTCCGGGTCGTCGGCGAACCTCCTCGCCCTCAGCGCCCTGACCTCACCGCTTATTGGCGAAAAACGACTCAAACCGGGCGATGAAGTCATCGCAGTCGCGGCTGGATTCCCCACTACGGTGAATCCGATCATTCAGAACGGAATGGTGCCTGTATTTGTCGACGTCGAACTTGGTACCTACAACGCGTCCGTGGATGAGATTCGCAAGGCGATCGGACCAAAGACGCGCGCCATTTTCCTGGCTCATACACTCGGTAACCCCTACGATCTCGAGGCGATCGCCGAACTGGTCAAGGAACACGACCTTTGGCTGATCGAAGACTGTTGTGACGCGCTTGGCTCGCGGTACAACGGCGAGCACGTCGGTTCGTTCGGGCATGTCGCAACGTGCTCCTTCTATCCCGCCCACCACATTACGATCGGTGAGGGTGGCATGGTCTTTACCGATGATCCGATGATTTCGCGAGCGGCGACCTCCTTTCGCGATTGGGGGCGGGACTGCTACTGCAAGGGCGGAGAGAACAACACCTGTGGCAAGCGCTTCTCCGGCCAATACGGGCAACTGCCGTACGGCTACGATCACAAATACGTGTACTCCCACATTGGATACAACCTCAAGGTGACCGACATGCAGGCTGCGATCGGTGTAGAGCAGATGAAGAAGCTCCCGGATTTCATAGACGCTCGAAAAACGAACTTCGAGCGCTGGAAACAAGGCTTCGAGAAATGGACGGACCATTTCGTGCTCCCGTACGCGTCCGAAAAGGCGGATCCGTCGTGGTTCGCATTTCCGGTTTCGGTAAAGGACGAAGCGCCGTTCACGCGCACCGAACTCACCGACTACCTGGCGACCCACCACGTGGAAACACGGAACGTGTTCGCCGGGAATCTCCTCAAACAGCCCGCCTATCTCGACATCGATCGTCGGGTGGTGGGCGACCTTCCGAATACCGAGTTCGTGATGAACAACACCTTTTTCCTTGGAACCTATCCGGGATTGACGACCGAGAAGATCGAATACGCGCTCGACGTGATCGATCGGTTCATTGCGGAGAAGACCGGAGGTGCCGAATGAAAGTGGTGATTCTTGCGGGAGGGTTTGGCACCAGGTTAAGTGAGGAAACTGTCCTGAAGCCGAAACCGATGGTCGAAATCGGTGGGAAGCCAATTCTGTGGCATATCATGAAGATCTATTCCCACTTCGGGTTCAACGATTTCGTGATATGTCTCGGGTACAAAGGCTACGTAATCAAGGAGTACTTCGCCAACTACTTCCTGCACATGGCTGATGTGACGTTCGATATGGAGCACAATACCATGGACGTCCATAACAAAAACGCTGAGCCCTGGCGTGTGACCCTGGTGGACACCGGGGACAATACGATGACCGGCGGGCGCGTCAAGCGAGTTGCCGAGTACATCGATGGCGAAACGTTTATGCTGACATACGGTGACGGAGTTGGAAGCGTAGATATTGCCGAACTCCTGTCTCACCATCGGAGCCACGGCAAACTCGCCACAGTCACGGCGGTTCAACCGTCCGGCCGATTCGGAGCACTCAACATCGAAACGGACGGCGACATTTCGGGGTTCCAGGAGAAGCCGAAAGGCGACGGATCGTGGATCAACGGCGGATTCTTCGTACTCGAACCCGATGTCCTCGAATACATAGATGGCGACACTACGGTTTGGGAACGCGATCCCCTGGAACGCCTGGCCAAGGATGGTCAGTTTTCCGCATACAAACACACCGGATACTGGAAGCCGATGGATACCCTCCGAGACAAACTGGAACTCGAGAATCGTTGGGAGACGGGAGATGCGCCATGGAAAACGTGGTGAATCCCGATCCCTCGTTCTGGAAAGGGCGTCGAGTTTTTCTCACCGGACATACCGGTTTCAAAGGGGGTTGGCTGTCGGTTTGGCTCCAGGAAATGGGAGCCGTTGTCCGTGGATACGCGTTGAATCCACCGACCGACCCAAGCCTGTTCGTCCAGGCTGACGTGGCTGCCGGAATGGACTCAGTCATCGGGGACATTCGTGACTACGACACACTGTTGACGTCGTTGATAGAGTTCCAGCCCGAAGTCGTGTTTCATCTGGCGGCGCAGCCGCTCGTTCGGGATTCCTACAAACAACCTCGCCTCACCTACGAAACCAACGTTATGGGTACGGTCAATCTTCTCGAAGCCGTACGTCATGCGGAAAGCGTTCGGAGTGTGGTCGTGGTGACCACCGACAAGGTCTACGAGAATCGTGAATGGCATTGGGGTTATCGCGAGAACGACAGGCTCGGCGGATACGATCCGTACTCCAATAGCAAGGCCGCTGCCGAGCTGGTTGTAGCTGCCTATCGCAGCTCGTTCTTCAATGCGGAGCAGTATGGGAACTCGCACCACGTTTCGGTGGCGTCCGCAAGGGCGGGAAATGTGATCGGCGGTGGTGACTGGGCGACCGATCGAATTGTTCCCGATCTCATCCGCGCTTGGACGACCAACCAACCGGCGACGATACGCAATCCACACGCGATCCGGCCCTGGCAACACGTGCTGGAACCGTTGTCCGGATACCTGGTCGTAGCAGAACGACTCTATGATTCACCGGAGTATGGCGAGGAGTGGAATTTTGGTCCGAGGGACGAGGACTGTATTTCTGTGGGTGATCTCGCCGCGATATTCGAAGTGTCCTGCGCTGGACTGAAAGTCCATCGAGGTAATCCTTCGGGGCCTCACGAGGCCCGTTTCCTCAAGCTTGATATTTCGAAAGCGAAAGCAAACCTTAATTGGATACCCAAATGGAGTGTCTCTCGAGCCAGTCAGGTTACCGTAGAGGGCTATCGGAGTCTCGTTGGTGCACCGTCGCGGGAGCCAATCGCCGCAGCAATTCGGGAATATGGACAGACCTAAGCACATAGTTCTCTCAGGTGCGACGGGATTTCTTGGGAGTCATCTCCTCAAGACGCTACTTGCGCGAGAGTACGCAGTGACCATTCTCAAGAGGAGCAACTCGGACACATCTCGGATTGAGCGAGAAATTGGACGTGTTCGAATCATTGATATCGACAAGACGTCTGTGGCTGAGGCATTCTCAGGAGTGTCTACGGATGCTGTTGTCCATACTGCCTGTAGCTACGGGCGGCAGGGCGAGACAGCCCTGGATATGCTGGAGACGAACGTGTCATTTGGTCTCCAGCTATTCGAATCGGCGCGGGACGCGGGGGTGCCACAGTTCGTCAATACCGATACGTCACTGCCTCGGACCCTCAATAGATACGCGTTATCGAAAAAGCAGTTCGTTGAATGGCTTCGGTTCGAGACCGGGCCCCAAAAAACGGTGAACCTGCGACTCGAGCAGATGTACGGGCCGGGCGATGACAACAAGAAATTTCTGCCCTGGGTGCTTGATCAACTATTTGGTGGAGCCAAGGAAATCTCCCTTACCAGCGGCGAACAGAAACGTGACTTCATCCACGTCAACGATGTAGCGAGTCTCTATGTCGCGGTTCTTGAATGCCCGATGTCGTCTGGGTTTTCTGAGTTCGATGTTGGCACCGGCCGCCTCTCGACTATCCGCGAGGTTGTGCAGACACTCCGGCGATTGGCGGCGGATGTGACCGGTAGTACTGGCCTTCCTGAGCTCCGTTTCGGGGCTGTGCCGTACAGGGCTGGTGAGTTGATGGAGCCTGACATCAACGTTTCGGCAACAACAGAAAGACTCGGATGGGAACCAGAGATCACTCTGGAGACGGGCCTGCGAGAGCTTGTGTTCAAGACGTACGGCGAAAGGAATGGCAGTTGAAGTATCTGGTGACTGGTGGATGCGGTTTTGTTGGGTCGAATCTTTCGGCGGAAGTACTCCGTCGCGGGGAACAACTCTACGTGTTTGACAATCTGAGCCGGGCGGGATCCACCCAGAACCTCGCTTGGCTCAGGGGACAAGGAGAATTCGAGTTCTTCCATGGGGATGTTCGTAGCCGACATGACATCGACCGCGCGGTGGAACTGGTCAAACCAGATGTCGTTTTTCACCTGGCCGGCCAGGTTGCCATGACAACGTCTGTGGAACAGCCGTTCAAGGACTTCGAAATCAACGCAATGGGAACGGTTTCGGTTCTTGAGGCAGTGAGAAAACACTGTCCAGAGGCTGCAATCCTCTATTCGTCCACGAACAAAGTGTACGGCGATCTGGAGGATCTCCGCTACAACGAGTTGGAGACTCGTTATGAATGCGTCGACTATCCCAAAGGACTCCCTGAGACACTTCCGCTCGATTTCAGCACGCCTTACGGTTGTTCCAAAGGTGCTGCCGACCAGTATGTTCGCGACTATCACCGAATGTACGGCCTCAAGACTGTTGTCTTCAGGCACTCGTCGATGTATGGAGGTGGTCAGTATCCGACGTTTGACCAGGGTTGGGTCGGTTGGTTCACGATGCAGGCCCTTCGCACCAAAGAGGACCCCAATCATCGGTTTACCGTGGCCGGAAACGGTAAGCAGGTGCGCGATCTACTTCATGCAGAAGACGTCGTCAGGCTCTATTTTTCTGCGGCCGAGCGGATCGATACCGTCGCCGGCGGTGTGTACAATGTTGGCGGCGGAGTACAAAACGCGTTCTCTATTCAAGAATTGTTGGACCAATTGTCCGCCGAGCTTCACGTGGATCTAGTGCCGGAACACCTTGAAGCGCGGCGACGCGACCAGAAGGTGTTTGTTGCTTCGAACGACATGATTGAAGGTGCCGTGTCTTGGGTGCCACGTGTGAAACCGGAAGTTGGTGTCAAAACTCTCATGGGCTGGCTGTCGACGTATCGAAGCGTGTAATAGCTCAAAAAACTCACAAAATCGAAGGAGGTTCGAAAAGACTTCGACTTCTGCACGAAATCTGCACATCGGGTTGGCAAATAATCACTTCGACCGCATAAGCCAAAACAGTCAATTTGGCGCGGAATTATAGGGAATTCGTGACGGATACGAAGAAAACGTAATGATCATACCGAAAATCGTGTGCGACGCGCCTTATGACCTTGATCATGTTGTTCATACTTTCGAGCATGCCGGAGGTCAACTGGTATTTTGTGTGCGCCAGCACAAGCCCTTTCCAGGAACGGATAGATACTCCCCGAACGTAATGGAGTGCATCGATGTAGTTGTGTCGATCGCCTAGTGGAACCAGTGATGCCGCCGAAAACGTGCAGCGACCTGATCAGTAAACGTCCAGAGGTGGTTCAGGTGCTTCTTCTTGATATACGCCAACGATAGTCTCTTGTTGACCTCAACGAGTTCGTCCACCCGACGGTGCTTGTCTGAGCGGCTGAGCTTTTCGTGATTCCAAAGGAGTCGCCAGCGCAATCCGTTAATGAGTTGTCGCCGTATCGGATCACAACTATAGCGATTGACGGCGTCGACGCGGACGTAATCAATTGCCTCGCGGCAATAACGGACGATATCCATTATGGATGGCACGCTCATCGATCAACAGCACTAATAATACTGTTCAGATTGATTGACTCAAGGAGGCGTTTCGGTTATCGTTTGCAGATAGTCTTGACCGTCTGCTGGGCAAGCAAAATCGTCTCCGTGACATCCTTGATAGTCATGATCTCTGCAATTTGGCAGCCCTTTTCGGCCACGCGCGTCGTAACTCGGGTACATTGGTCCAGCAAAGGAATCCATTCATGGCTTGGTCCAAATACGGGACAGACCACCCGGCACACGACAACACGGAGTTCGACTGCGTGACTGGATTGCCGGTGGGTTTCGAACAATGCTTGTTGTGAGATCATGATCGTCGCAGCTTGTACACCCGCACCGACTGCATCTGTGCCACCTCTCGTGTATCGGACAAAGAACAATCTGGATCGTTTGGCTCAGGTTTTGCGGAATCCTCAGACCGCGAACCGTATGGCTTCCGCAGTTTCGCAGAAGGTCGATACATTTGTGGATAGCATGCATGGTGGATCTCCGGAGCGTTCGGTTTGGTTCGTAAACACTCTCCATGGAGAAATACCGTCCTACCTTTCCGCCGCTCATCAGCGATGCTTTTTTGCTCATCAAGGCTGATTGTGACGTGAGTACTATCACACCGAACAAAAAGTCGCGCCGAATCTATACTGGGAAGGATCGGTTCGTTCTGCGACGCAAGGATTCTGGTTTTGTCCCCCGAAAGCGAAGGACATCCGTAGCGATCACTATTGCGTTTTTGATTTTCGGTAGAACCATTTTTTTGGCCCAATCTTGTCGGCCATTTTGGTATGTGGTGACAATAGATCCGCACAGGGAAAGGTGTGTCGCTTGACGGCCAGAACAACCGTAACACACGAGAACACGCCGGACCTCACTAAAGTAGTTCGTGTTCATGGTTCCCTTAATCTGGCGCTTCGTCTCCTTTCTTTCCTGCTGTCATTTGTTGTTGTCAGGCTGAGTCTTGCGATTTTGGGCGACTATCGATACGGCATTTGGTCGGTACTCCTTTCAATGTTATCGTGGGTGTCGATGATGGACGTGGGGGTTGTGCACGGCGTTCGCAACGAGCTGGCACAAGCCTTTCAGAACCGCGATCGGCATCGTGCATCCAGAGCCATCTCAACAGCCTACGTCATACTAGTTGCGCTAATGCTGTTCGCATTTCTGCTCATTCTTCTGTTTGATCGTTCCGCCGATTGGAATAGGGTCATCGGCGCGAAAGAGTTGCCAAGTATCGAAGTCCGGCTATCTGCCTTGTTGTTCTGGGCTTTTTTGTGCTCTCTCCTTCCGCTTTCGGTTGTCAACGCAATCGCCTATGGAAGACAGATGGCTGCTGTGCCTGCAGTGATCCAGCTGGTTACACAGGGGGTTTTTGCGGGGGTTCTGTTTTATTGGTCTGTTTCGAAGACAGAGGTTGCGCTTCCTCTCATAACCGGGGCATATGCGATAGCTTCGTTGTCAGTACTGTTTTTCGCCACTTTGTGGTTCCTGGCAACAGGATCAGAACTTCGTCCTCGAATCAGGTACTACGATCACCAGACCGCGCAGCGGCTTTTTTCGTTGGGCGGCCAGTTTTTTGTAATCCAACTAGCCACGATTGTGATTTTCACGACCGACAATCTGATTGTGAGTCATCTTCTGGGTCCTAGATCGGTAACGGTCTACGCAGTAAATCACAAACTATTTAGCACCGTACACTTGCTGTTTGGTATGCTATTGGCTCCGTTGTGGTCTGCGTTTACCGCGGCACACACAAAAGGGGATTGGCTTTGGATCAAACAGCGGCTATCGAACCTCGTTAGGCTTTTTTTTGCCGCCGTCGGCGGACTATTGGCCATATCGGTGTTGAGGTATAGGTTTCTCGATTTGTGGCTTACCGAGAGTGTGGAAAGTCCGCTGTCCCTTGCTTTTTCGATGGTTTTGATGTTCGGAATCATGATCTGGAACAACATTTTCGCGACGTACGTTAATGGTATTTCGAGGCTTCGTGTACAGTTGGTTACCGCGACGGTTGGCGCAATACTGAATATTCCCCTTTCAATTTTGTTCGTCCGGTTTTTCGACCTGGGCGTAGCCGGCGTTGCCATTGCAACTTGTGTTTCCCTATTACCTTCGGCTGTTTGGATGACACGAGATGCACTATCGGACTTAGCAAACTCGCATGCGTCGACAGCGAGTTAGATTGTGCTATGTCGTGTCCTCACACAATATTTCCAATCTCTTCCCCAATAGGAACTCATCTTGAGGCCCGTCCAGCTCTCCATTGTCACAGTAGTAAAAAACCAGCTCGCCGATCTGCGCCTGACAATTCGAAGTATTAGGAATCAGACGGTACGACACGCAATAGAGCATGTGATCGTGGACGGTGCGTCTTGTGATGGCACAATAGAATTTCTGGAACGATTTGATGATCGCAACTTCCGATGGATCTCGGAACCAGATCGTGGCGTATATGACGCCATGAACAAAGGGATCAGAATTGCGAAAGGGAAATGGGTGTTGTTCCTGAATGCGGGAGACATACTGATTGCTCCAAGTATTGGGGAACACATACTTCCATATTTAGATTCAGATATAAAAACTATCTATTTTGCGATCAAATTCGGCGCACATCCTACGAGTTGTGTTACAAGACATGTTTCGTATAGCAAGGAACGCCGATCGATCGATTTCTATCATCAAGGAACCCTGATCCAGCGGTCTTTTTTGTTGAGCCATGGCGGATACAAAACGTACTTTAAGGTCATTTCTGACTGCATTTTCAACGAAATGTACTCCTTGCCAGCGTCTCACCTCATAGTCAACACTCCGGTTACGTTCATGAACAATAGGGGTATGTCATCCAGGCCGAACTTCCGTACATGGGTCGAGTATCTGTACCTTGATATCATCATTCGCCCCTTGAGTTTTTCGTTGAAAACAAGACTCGTTGCTTCATTTTCTTATCAGGCGATAAAGAGTCTGTCCATTTTCCGAAAACGGAGAAGCCCAAATTGACAGAAAGACGATACGACTCAACTGAGCGACCTCTTGTAAGCATCCTCATTCCGGTATTCAACAGGGAAGAGCTGATAGGCCGGTGTGTCGGGTCAGCGGTTGCGCAGACCTACAGGAATATCGAGGTTGTCGTATGCGATAACGCGAGCAGCGACCGAACGAGAGATGTGGTCAGAAGTTTTGCCGAAAAGGACCCGAGGGTTAGGCTCTTTGAGAACAGCTCGAACCTTGGCCCGACAAGAAACTGGCTCCGTTGTCTTGAGTTGAGCCGGGGCGAGTACATCGTATTTCTGTGGTCGGATGACTTTCTTTTGCCTGGGTTTCTGACAGAACTAGTTCCTCTTTTGTCACACCATGAGAATGCTGGATTTGCCTATTGTCCCGCCATACTGCAGTCTGCGGCCACAGGCGAAAAGACGATTCTATATACACCCGCGAAAGGTGGTCTGTTTCCGTCTTCAGCCTATATTCAGGATTCACTTTTGCGGGCAAACTCCAATATGCCGGTTTCTCCTGCTTGTGCCCTTTTCCGCAAGAGCGACGCCATCTGCAACCTTGAACCATACATTCCAAACTCTTTGAGTGATGATTCTCGGGCACACGGGATTGGTCCGGACCTATTACTCTTTCTCAAGACAGCGAACGAGTATTCGCACATCGCAGTCACGACGAAGCCGCTTGTAGTGTTCTGGAGTCATGATTCATCGATAACGGTAAGTAGTGACATCGCTTACCTTTTCTTTCGATACGATCTCGCTCGACTTTACTTCTCTTCAGTGCATCAGAAGAGCCTGATCTGCGCCTTCATTAGTGAGTTGTTCATTCACAAACTGAGATTTCTTCGATCATCCGACTACTATAATTTTCGACTATGGAGATTGTACCGAAATATGGGGTGTTCACGGTTTCATATAGCTAAAATTTTTGTTCGTATTGTCCGGATTCTGGCGTCGCGGATCATCAGAAGACCTCACCGTAGTGACCGGGCATCCGTAGGAGAACCTACCAGATGACCAAGCACCCGTTGTTGTTACTGGTGTTCAACCGATACAGGGAAACCATGCAAGTCTTCGAGGCGATTCGGAAAGCGCAACCGAGCAAACTCTACATCGCGTCTGACGGGCCGAGGCCTGGTGTGTCTGGAGAAAAACAAACCGTCGAAGTGATCAGAAACCATGTTATCGGTCGAATAGATTGGCCGTGCGATGTCAAGACGCGTTTCTTGGATGCCAATCTTGGATGTAGGAACGCGGTTAGCAGCGCCATTGACTGGCTGTTTGAACATGAAGATGCAGGTGTCATTTTGGAAGACGATTGTGTTCCAAAACAGAGTTTTTTCGACTATGCAGATGAAATGTTGGACCGATTCAGGTTTGATGAACGCGTAGGAATGATCGTTGGAACCAATCTATATCCTGTCAAATCACAGCGAACGTTGACACAAGCTTTCTTTTCTAAGCACTACCCCGTTTGGGGATGGGCCACTTGGAAAAGGGCGTGGGACGGATATGACGTGAATATGAAGAGCTATGACAAACTGAGATTTCGCGATATAAGATATCAATCGCCAAATTTGGTGATCGCGATGCACATGAAGCAAAAATTCGATCGCATCAAAAAAGATCGGATGGACACTTGGGACATTCAATGGGTCTTTCATTGTTGGAAAAATTCTCGTCTCGCCGTCGCTCCTTCTTTCAACATGGTCACCAATATTGGGGAGCAGGGTGTTCACACACCGGGGCGAAAACGATCCGACCATCACCGCGAGTCCTTGGATATCGCGTCCGGTTCCAGTTGGGAAATGTCGGTGCCGTACACAGTTCCTGACTCGGAGTACGACATGCGAATTTTTCGTCGAAGGGTCTATTTCTCGGTGCTCAAGACTATGGCTCGAAGAATGTGGGTTACGATTGTTGGCGTTTTCGGCGCCTACCGTAAATGATAATACGTTGCGCATAGAATGTGGTCTCGATGCCTGCCGGCTTGGTGTTTTAGGCGATTGCTGATGGATCGAATTGAGAGGACGTAACACAGTGTTCCTCAAACGAATGGTACGCAACTATGTAGACCGAATGGCCAAGAACCCGCTCAAGGGTAGCCACGAACGACGCGCTCTCTTGTCATATATTGCAAGGCCGTTGCGACGGAGGCGAGCCTACACTGCACACACGAACTACAACGAAGTGTTGGCCATTTGCGAAGTGCTTGACGAACTGGGCTATATCGTAGACGTCATACATTTTCAGCACATACATCCCGGAACGTTTAGGCATTATGATCTAATCATTGGATTCGGTGCTGCGTTGGAGCAGGCACTAGCGTCAAAGCGGGCTAATCAAGCCGTGGTGTTCTATGGCACCGGAATGGCACCGGAACGGCAGAATACGGCCTCGATCGGCCGGTTGCTCGAGGCATTCTCAAAAACAAATATTTGGATGATAGATTCGTGCCGTCTAGTTCAGTTCTGCTGGCCGCTTCAAACTTCGATTCCAGACGGAATGATTTTGCTTGGTAACGATGTGACTCGCGAAAGCTATGAAAACTTTGTTTCCGACAGAATAAGGCTGCAAAACGTATCATGCCATCCTGCGATTCGTGAAGTGAAATCGATTTCTCTTTCTGACGAGTCCGGCGGAGGAGCTAACGATTCTGGTTTCGTATGGTTCGGTAGCGCGGGAGCACTTCACAAAGGTCTTGACCTATTAATTGACGTGTTTTCCTCTCGAACGGACGCTATATTGCATATTTGTGGTCCCGTGGCCCAGGAAAAAAGTTTTTGGGATTATTATGAAAAAATAGTATCTAAAAATGATAATATATACTACCATGGATTTGTAGATATAAAATCGAATAAGTTTATTGAAATAGTAAGCTCCAGCAAATTCGTAATTCATCCTTCATGTGCTGAGGGTCAGCCAAGTTCGGTGGTCAACTTGATGGCGACTGGGTTGATACCAATAGTGAGTCAGTATTCTGGAATCAATGTTCCAAACGTATCGATTTGCATTGAATCTCTGAATGAAACGAGTGTCGAGAAGGCTGTTGATGTCGCCCAGAATCTGTCCGACGAGGAATTTCATGTTCGTCGACGGACGTGCATGGAATGGGTCCGAGCGAATCACTCAATCGAGGCGTTCAAGGACCTATTCAAGCGGAACGTGAGCGAGACGCTCGAAGACATTTCCGCTCGCAGGAAAGGCCGATGGTAGGGAACCTTCTTGCATTGCTGTACCTGCCAGCCGCAGTCTTTTCGTACTCTGGACCTTTCTCGATTCTTCTGGCGATTGTGACAATAGCCTCGGGGGCTTCTCTCTCGCGTTTTCGATTCTCCAAGGCGCTCGTGTACGCCTTCATCGTGTCTTTGCCGGTCTATCTACTGTATGGAGTCGTTTCCGACACGTTGCTTTTGAGTCCTGTGGGTTTCATTTCAGTCGCAGCCTTGATGCCAATGGTGGTTGTTAGGTTCGGTAATTCGAACTATGTGTCAAGGGCCATTCTCGTTTTCGCGCTGGTGTTTGTCGTACTTGCCTACGATCCGCCCACAATGTCGTTCTTTGGGCGATTTTTGGATCGGAATATTGTGGCGCTCGCCATATTGCCGATAGTCCTATGGATTTCCAGATCATCTTGGCTCGGAATTATGGCGGCCATTTCCCTTGCTTATTGGACAAACTCTCGTAATCTGATGCTCGCCGTATTGGTGGAGTTGCTTCTGCGGAATAGTGCGCTTATTTCAAATATCTATTCGAGAAATCCATTTTATGTTTCCTTGTTTGTGTCGACAATGTCGGTTGCGGTTTTTGCCGTGCTCGGATTATACGCCGCTGTCATACCTTTCGAGTCAGGTAGAGGCAACTATGTGCAGATTCTGGACGAAAGCAACTTGCAGAGATCGGTGGCAATGATTCAAGCGATCGAGTTTCTGTCTAAACATCCTTCGGTCATGTTGTTTGGTGGAGGGTGGCAAGACTACTCCTTAGCAGTCGTGACCAGAGCGCACAGTGACTATGTTCAGCTCACGGTGAAGTATGGATTCATTCCAGTTGTATATTTTTTGTATCTCGTCTCGTTCTCCTACAGGAAGGCAAAAGTGCCTGCTTCTGTTTTCGTTTCACTACTTACTTTTTCCGGAATTCTTGGTGGAATTGGGTGGGGCGCTGGGGTGTATTGGCTGTCTCTGTGTGCACTCATCTGGAACCGAAGTCCTGGAGCAAGCCCTCAAAGGGTGAGCACGATTCCAAGTGTTCAGTAATGTAGAGGCGAAAACGATGGCTCCTTTTTTTTCGATAATTGTTCCAACGAAAGACTGTTTTCCGACTGTCCAAGCAACCATCCAGTCGATTGAGATGCAAACGTTCAGAGAGTTGGAGGTCATCGCTTTGGATAGCTACTCTGTGGATGGAACGCGTGAGCTTCTATTGTCTTGGGCAGAATCATCATCACTTAGTGTCCAAGCACACACCGTACCCCGAAGGGGTGTATACGCCGCGATGAACGAAGGGATTCGGCGTGCTACCGGCGAGTATTTGCTTTTTGTGGGTGGTGATGACAAGCTGGCAAACGGTCGAGTTCTTGAGCAAACTCGACGGGCTATTGCCAATCAGTCGTCGAATCCTGCAATTCTCATTGGAAACATTAGATACAGTGACGGAACTCGGCATGAGTCCATATGGGGCTGGCAACTCCTGTTACGGAATACCGCACACCATCAAGGAACCTTCTATTCCGCTTCGGTGTTCGATGATCGACAATACGATGAAAAACTCAAGATACTTTCTGACTACAAACTTAATCTAGAGCTCTATCGTTCTCGAAGCAACGTCGCCGTCGCCAGTCTGACGATCTCGATTTGCGGCAATGATGGACTGTCCAAGCAGCTAGTATGGCGAAGAATGTACGAAGAATGGAAGATAAAATATCAGATTCTAGGTTTGAGATTTTTTCCATGGATCTTTCCCGTTTTTTTGAAGCAGCTGGCGAAGCTGGTGGATGCTCGGGTAGGCACTCGCCTAAATTGAACGATGTGCAGGCTGTGCATTCCAGTAGGGTTTGTCATCCAGGCTCAGGTATCGACGGATAGCAACGCCTCTATCCAAATCATTGCAGGGAGGAAAGGCCATCATCGAACAATCCACAGAACCCAAACGCATCCTGGTCACCGGCGGTGCCGGGTTCCTGGGAAGCCACCTCTGCGACCGCCTCCTGGCGGAGGGCAACGAGGTGCTGTGCGTGGACAACCTGTTCACCGGGCGCAAGCAGAACATCTACCACCTCCTGGACAACCCGCGCTTCGAG
>MDTD01061069.1_pt1 | contig 80286 bp, 73 predicted proteins | sample 811221 | NCBI WGS metagenome assembly MDTD01 (sample SAMN05326646, study PRJNA326480) | marine metagenome | isolation source: seawater | place: Pacific Ocean: South West | collected 2011 | reverse complement strand
GCCTTTTTCGCTGCCTACCAGAGGCGGTCGGCAAAGCCCCGGTGCAGACCGCAAGCGAGAATACGGTCTACGGTTTTCTGGATATCGTACTGAATGAAACGCACAGTCAGCATCAGGGTCTCGGTGTCGAACAGGACATACTTGGCAGCGTTGTTGCCATCCCTGGGCTGCCCCACTGCTCCGACGTTGATGAGATGACGCAGGGTTGGGTCGAGTTGCAGTTCGCCTTCGGGCAAAGGCAGGCGCTCCGAGCATACCCCCTTGCCGTACGTGAAGCGCATCAGGTCGTGGGTGTGTCCCACAAAACAAACCTGTTCGGGGTATGTGGGGAAGACCTGCTCCAGACTATGCTCATGTTTCCAAAGATACTCGGTCACGGAATCCGGCGGCAATCCATGGACGAACCGGCAGCCGTATCGAACCAGCGATTTGGGGTGGGATACCAGCCAGGTGTATGTTTCGTCCGAGATCATGGCCCGGGTTTTTCGCAGGGCATCCTTGGCTGGCTGGTTGAAGCCTTGCAGGTGGTAGATGTTGATCAACCCCTGCTCATGGTTGCCTTGCAGTACGGTAATTTCCCGTTCACGGGCCAGATCGCAGCATTCCTGGGGTTGTGGGCCGTATCCGATGAGGTCGCCGGTGCAGATGATTTCATCAACGGAGTGATCCTCGATATCGTCGAGGACCCGTATCAGGGCCTCAAGGTTGGCGTGCGGGTCGGAAATAATGGCTATTTTGGACATAGTGTGAAGATATACCGTTGAGATACCAAGGGCAACCGTGCTCTCTACAACGCCCTGACGAGCAGCGAAATACCCAGCCAGACGCCCGAGGACGTCACGCCGATCCAGGCAAACCGTGCCCACGGAGGGGAAAGCCACCGCTTCTGCACGATGAGGCCGACGAAGATGACGTGAAGGGGGACGGGAAGGGCCAGAAGTAGCCCGGCAAAATGGAATCCCGGTGTGGGCTCTTTATCAGGAAAAAAACGAGTGGCGAGATCGCCGGCCATCCAGTCGACAACAGTGCTCACCAGTATCAGGCAGCCGACAATCGATACGGCAGAGGCGATCAGGCGGAAGAAATTCACGGGCATTGCAGCAGTCCGGGTTACGAGGTTGAACGGTCACAATGCCCCAAATCGTGGGACGTGGCAACGGGATTGCTTGACCACCCGACCACACTCTGTCATCAAATTGGTATGACGCCATGAAAACATCAGGAGGATGGATATGAGCAGGAAAGTGCGCTCCGTGCGTGTGCCAAGGGAACTGGAAACCCTGAATATCTCCGGCTTGATTCATGAATGTGAAAAGCATCTGCGCGACATCGAGTCTGCCACGCTGCTCAAGCAGCAGGGCAATGTCGAAGCAGCCGAAGCCCTCATCCGCGCCCGACAGGGAGACCTGGGCAGGAAGGTCGGCAAACTGGTGTGGGAAGCGCGCGTCGAATATGGAAAGCATAAGGGAGAATAACGTGGAACCGAAATCCGCCAAGGAATCCGAAGTGATCATGACCCATCTGGTGTTGCCCCAGGATGCCAATCCTGCAGGGAACCTCCACGGTGGCGTGATCCTCAAACATATTGATACAGCCGGCGGCGTTGTTGCCAAGAAACACTGCCGCATGAATATCGTCACCGCCTCCATTGACCGGATGGCCTTCAAGCTGCCTGCCTACATGGGAGAACTGCTGACCTTCAAGGCGTCGCTGAACCATGTGGGTAAAACGTCCATGGAGGTGGGTGTTCGCGTTGAGGCCGAAGACCTCAAGACGGGCGAAATCCGCCATACGAACTCGGCCTATCTGACATTCGTGGCACTGGATGACGATGGACGTCCGGCCCAGGTGCCGCCGCTGCTGCTGGAGACCGAAACCGCCAGACGTCGATACAAGGAAGCGGAACTGCGCCGCTCTCTCAGACAAAAAGAGCGTGCACTGGAAGAAGGGCAGACCGTCTGCCTCGGCAAGGAGAGTTAGGGGATATTTGATGGTTAAATATACCGGCATCAACCATCTCGCCATGGTCACGGGCGATATGGATACGACAATTCGGTTCTGGCGTGACCTGCTGGGGATGCGCATGGTCGTGGGACTTGGTCACCCCGGGTACCGCCATTATTTTTTCGAGATAGCAGAACACGACATGATCGCCTTTTTCGAGTGGTCGGGTGTTGAGCCTCTGGATGAAAAGGACCACGGCTTTCCGGTGAAAGGCAAGGCTGCCTTCGATCACTTGTCGTTCGAGGTCTCCTGCGAAGAGGATTTGTGGGAACTGAAGGACAAGTTCGAAGCCGCGGATATCTGGTGCTCCGAGGTGGTGGATCATGGGTTCATTCACTCCATTTACACCTTTGATCCCAACAATATCGCCATCGAGTTCAGCGCGCCCGTTCCCGGTGTTGATATCCGCAAGACTCCGGTCATGACGGATTCATCTCCCTGCAAGGAAGCGCAAAAGGGACCGGAACCACAGCCGGGCGTCTGGCCCGAAGTGACGGAGCCGACCCCTATTGAGGACAGGGCTGTCTATGACGGGGAAGGCGAAAAGATTCTTGAGGCGGTTCGGGAAAAAGAAAAAGCAAAGTAGGTAGGGGGCAGTTCTGACTGCCCCTACTCCATTTGTCCGAAGAAAGCGGTCATCACGTCGTGGGCCTGTCGCTCGGCCTTGCGGGTAATGGGCTTGATGGCGCTTTCGGGAAGACCAAGCTGCATCCATGCCTCGGCGTTGAGAACCGGGACCAGTGAGCATCCGCTGGAACCGATGCCGATGCCGTGGGTGATGAAATCCGCCACGTGGATCACTGCCGCTTCTCTTGGGGTGGAGGAAGCCATGGGCGAATGGTGGTTGGCGACCATGGCCTGAAGCCGGACTGGAAGACGCCACGACTGGAGCAGCTTCCCTGCGATGTCGGCGTGTGTGCAGCCCCATATGGTTCGTTCCACTTCCACCAGTGCACGGCGGCCGGTCTTTGCCGGACGAAGGACATTGGTGGATGCCTCCGGGTGATTCTTGAGCATGACCAGTCGTCCGATGTCGTGCAGCAGGCCTCCCACAAAGAATGTTTCCCCTCCTTCCAGGCCGGCTTCATCAGCCAGCAGGCGGGCCACGATTCCGCAGGTGATCGAGTGCAGCCAGAACTCCTTGAGCGTGAAAAATTCTTCAGGAATGTCCGCAAAGGAATTGATGACCGAGATACCGAGGGCGAGATTGGTCAGTTGGCGGGTGCCGACGATAGTCACGGCACGAGAAAGGGTGTCGATCTTGCTGGCAAAGCCGTAGAACGGGGTGTTGACCACCTTGAGCAACTTGGCGGAGAGGGCGACGTCGCGGCTGATGATTTCTGAAATGTAGGCGGCTGAACTGCTGGGGTTGTCGATGTTTTCGACGATTTTGGTGACGACATCGGGCAGGGTAGCGAGTTTGAGCTCTTCCTTGACGACTTCATCAGGGCGAATTCTGACGCGCTCTTCTTCTTCCTCACCATAGAATGCGAACGAATCGTCATGGGGCGTTGCCGTGAGCATCCAGCGGGCCTGATCGGCATCCAGCCCGCGTGATTGATGGAGCACATACAGCTTGGCCATTTGCTTGACCGCCGGATGGGTCGAGGGGTTCAGCACGAAACGTTGGGCAGCCATGATCTTGCATGCGTCGAGCACTTCGGGGTCGATCTGGTCGAATGAATCGGGATACCCGTCATTCTCCTCTTCTTCTCCCTGAATGACAGCATCGGGGATTCCCCAGACACGGCAAGTTCGAATGTGCCCACTGGTGAGCATGGCTCCTCTGGGCAGCAGCAGGCGTCCTTCTTCCGTGGTCAGATCTTCGCCGAGGATCATTCCCGGCTCAAGTTTATCTATGGCAATTCTTTGCATGACGTACCTCTACATACTTTTCGGCTGAATCATAGTATTATTCGATATTTTGATCGGCGGCAACCGTAATACGTCTTGATAAACCGGTTGAATGGTGCCAAAGCAGTTTGGAACAGCCCACCTACAGGAGCAGAAGTGCCAAAATCCACATGTATGATTCCCTTTCACGATCGGTGTCGGGAAGCCGCTTTCATTCGCCGCTACAAGCGGTTTACCGTCGAAGCCACAGCGCTGGACGGCGACGACAAGGGCGAGGTCCTGCTGGCCCATACCAACAACACCGGCTCCATGCTCGGGCTGCTCCGTGCCGGTTCCACGGCTCTCCTTTCTCCTGCGGCCAATCCCAATCGCAAGCTCAAGTATACACTGGAAGCGTTGTCTCTTGACGATGGCTTTGTGGGGGTGAACACGCTGACGCCCAACAGGATGCTCTACAAGGCATGGGAAACGGGCGCTCTCCCGGAACTGGCCGGGTACGATCATTTCAAAAAGGAAGCCAAAGTCGGCAACAGCCGGCTGGATGCCTACCTGTCCGGTGAGCGGGGCGAGCTGTGGGTGGAGTGTAAGAACGTGACCATGGTCGAGGATGATGTGGCCTGTTTCCCCGATGCCGTCACCGAGCGGGGGCAGAAGCATTTGCGAGAGCTCATGGAGCTGGCTGATACCGGCGTACGGGTGGCCCTGTTCTTTCTGGTGCAGCGACCGGACGGGCGGTGTTTCGGTCCGGCGGATGTCGTTGATCCCGTGTATGCGGAACTGTTCTATCAGGCGCTGGAGTGTGGGGTGGAGGCGTGGCCGTATGTGGCCCATACCGATCACACCGGTATCACCCTTGGCGAACGCCTTTCGGTGGTCGGATCATGACCGGGTTCATCATAGGGGCCGTGATCATCAGCTTTTCGTCGGTGATGGTCATGCTGGCCGATGTGCCGCCCGATGTTGTCGGGTTCTATCGACTGGTCATCGGCGGGCTGGGGATGTTCGTCATCCTGTGGCGTCTTGGCAAATTGCGCCATATGACCCTGCACATCTGGAAATGGTCGTTTCTGGGCGCGCTGTTTTTTGCTGCGGATTTCTTTTTCTGGCATCGCTCCATCGGCGCCATCGGGCCGGGAATGTCCACCATGCTCGCCAATTTCCAGGTCATCATTCTAGCAAGTGTTTCTATCCTATTTCTCAAGGAGCGGGTGACCCGCCTTTTTCTGCTGGCTATCCCGTTGGCCCTGAGCGGGCTGTACTGCATGGTCGGAGTAGGCTGGGCGTCCTTTACACCGGAATTTCAGGTCGGGGTTGCCTTTGGTCTGCTGACTGCGCTGGCTTACGCCTTGTACCTGTTGGCTCTCAAGTATTCCTTGAGTAAGGCTGAGGCCGACCCGTTGGCCATGGCTTGTGCCGTGGCTCTGCAAACCGGCCTCATTCTTGGCGGTCTGGCCTTTGCCCAACAGGAGTCGTTCGTCATTCCGAACACCCAATCTCTGCTGGCGCTCGGAACCCTTGCCCTCGTCTGTCACGCGGGCGGCTGGTATCTGATCACCCGTGGCATCCAGCAGGTGCGTACCTCACTGGTCGGACTGATCCTGCTGCTCCAGCCAACGCTCTCCTATGTCTGGGACATTCTGTTTTTCGACAAGCCCACCACACCGGTGGAACTGCTGGGAGTCGGCATGGCCCTGGTCGGCATCTACCTCGGGTCGTTACCGGACAAACCGAAAAAGGTGCGGAAGGTTTTGGCAGAAGGTGAGTAGGGAAGGTGTTTCCTGATAAGAAAGAATGGGTATTTTGTTCTGTTGGACCTAAAATAAAGGCCGCCTGATGCAGGCGGCCTTTATCGGTTATTTAAGACTCATCATCCTCTTTATCCTCGATGGGGCGGGTGTAGCCGCAGCCCTTCTTGGGGCAGGCGATGTGCTCGCCCTTGTCCTTGGTGGTCTTGCGCGTGAGTATCGGGTGCTCGCATTTGGGACACGCCTCGGCGATGGGCCAGTTCCAGACCGCGTAATCGCACTTGGGGTACGTGGAGCAGGAGTAGAACAGCTTGCCGCGGCGCGATGATTTCTCGACCAGTTCGCCTTCGCACCCTTCCTTCGGGCAGGCGACGCCAGTGGAAAACGGTTGGGCAAAGGTGCAGTCCGGGTAGTTGGAACAGGCAATGAACCGTGAGCCGGTGCGGGCCTTCTTGAGCAGCAGTTCGCCGCCGCATTCCGGGCAGGTACCGACAACTTTGGGCTTCTCGGATTCGATGACCTTGATCTTGCCATTCTCATCCCGCTCGAAATTGACGATGCTCTTGCAGTCCGGGTAGCCTGTGCAGCCGAGGAATTCGCCTCGTCTGGACTGTTTGATAGCCATGGGGCGTCCGCACTTCTCGCATTTGACGCCTGTTTCCTCGGGCTTTTCCCGTTCCAGAACCTGAATGTTGCCCTGCTCGTCGCGGGTGAAGTTCTTGATGGTCCGGCAGGAGGGGAACCCGGTGCAGCCCAGGAACTCGCCGGTCTTGCCGAATTTGATGGCCATGGGCTTGCCGCAGTTCTCGCAGACAATGTCAGTCACCTGCTGGGAGCGCGCCATTTCGGTCCGTGCCTTGTCCAGCGTGGGATAGAAATCGCCACCAAAGTCGTTGAGCAGGCGGACCCAGTCCTGATTGCCTGCTGCGACATCATCAAGCAGGTTCTCCATCTGCGCGGTGAATCCGACATCCATCAGTGCCTGGAAGTGCTCGGAAAGTTGATCCGAAACAGTGAAACCCAGTTCCGTGGGAATGAATCGCTTCTCTTCCTGTCGAGCGTATTCACGGTCGAGCAGGGTGGAAATAATGGCGGCGTACGTGGACGGACGACCGATACCCAGCTCTTCCAGCGTCTTGACAAGGGATGCTTCCGAATAACGCGGTGGCGGCTGGGTGAACTTCTGTTCCTTTTTCAGTTCATTGAGCTGCAACACTTCACCTTCGGCCAGCTTGGGCAGTTCGGTGTCGCCATCGCTCTTGGCCTTGTCCATGGCGGCAAGGAAGCCCGGGAAGAGCAAACGCTCGCCTTTGGCACGCCACTGGGTGCGCGGCGCTTTGACCAGAACCGTGGTGTCCCAGAAAGTTGCCGGGGCCATCTGTGAGGCCACAAAGCGCTGCCAGATCAGCCGGTACAGCTTGTACTGTTCGGATGGCAGGTAGGACTTTATGTCTTCCGGGGTGATGGAAACGTCAACAGGGCGGATCGCTTCGTGCGCATCCTGAGCCCCGCCCTTGGTCTTGAAATTACGGGTCTTGGATGGGTAGTAGTCACCGCCGAACTTATCGAGGATCAGCTTTTTGGCGGCCTGCTGCGCATCCTTGGCGATACGGACGGAGTCGGTACGCATATAGGTGATCAGCGCCGTGGTTCCCTGCTTGCCGAGCTCGACACCTTCGTAGAGGCGCTGGGCAACGGACATGGTCCGCTTGGCCGAATATCCCATGCGGCGGTTGGCGTCCTGCTGCAGGGTCGAGGTGATGTACGGCGGCAAGGGAGAACGCTTGCGCTGTTTCTCCTGCACCGAATCAACAACGAATTCGCCATTTTCCAGTGCTTCATGCAAGGCCGCGGCATCTTCCCCATTGGAAATGTGATTGACGCCGGGTTTGACCGCTTTCTCTTCCAGCTTGTGTAAATCCATCCAGAAAGGAGGCGGATTTTCTCCGGCGAGCAGTACCTTGAATGGCCAGTACTCATCAGGGCGGAATGCGCGGCGTTCTTTTTCCCGTTCCACAAGAATCTTCAGTGCAACGGACTGGACACGGCCAGCGGAGATGCCCCGCTTTACGTTTTTCCAGAGAATGGGAGAAATCTTGTACCCCACCAGACGGTCGAGGATGCGGCGCGCCTGTTGTGAGTCGAAGAGGTCTTCGTTGAGTTCCTGCGCCTCTTCCAGTGCGTTCTTGACGGCTTTGGCCGTAATTTCGTTGAACTGGATGCGGCGGATATTGTCATTGACCGGACGGATGAGTTCGGCAACGTGCCAGGCAATGGCCTCTCCCTCGCGGTCGGGGTCAGGTGCGAGGAAGACAGTTTGTGCCTTCTTTGCTGCGGCTTTCAGGCGTTTGACCACGTCTTCCTTGCCCTTGATCACCTCGTATTGCGGGGCGAAGTCGTTTTCTTCGTCCACGCCGAGATCACGGGTGGGCAGGTCGCGGACGTGACCTACGGAAGCGTCCACGATGTAGTCCTTTCCAAGAAACTTGGAAATGGTTTTCACTTTGGCAGGGGACTCAACAATGATGAGATCTTTCGGCATAGTGTACTCTGGGCCGCGCTGTTGGGGGGAACACAACCGCCTCAGCGACCGCTTTGTTGTAGCTCATACTCCTGAAAATCGGCGTATGACGCGGGGTTTGAGGGGGACGTATGCACGTTTAGCGTCCATGTAGTCAACCCTCTATATATAGATTATGGGTGAAATATTACTTTTTATCACGCGGAATCAAGAAAAAATCGTCTGGCTCCTTGGTTTCATCCAGTGACAGTCATGTTTTTTGCCCATTGCGCGAAGTGGTGCTCGGGTTTCGGTGCTCGATGACCAGATGGATAAGGGCATTGCGTACCGCGACGCCGTGTGTTCTGATATCCAATGCAAAAAGCGGGCGCGTGCTTGCTGTCACGATGTTGCACAGAACTGAAGGGGGACCGGCAAGAAAGACTAGATTCTTTCTAGACTTAATAATCTGAAAAAATTGCCGTTTTTCAGTCTTTGTTCTTTTTCCGCAAAATCGGGTAGTTACAACGGTGTTGGTCGTGATATACGTGGTGTCGTGTGTTATTGCGACGCTTTTTTTCATTAATTCATTAAACTAAATATAAAACAGGCCGATAATGCAATTGTAGATTAAGGCCTGAACTTGTTTGATTATTATGAGCAATAGAAAGAACGAACTGGCTGAACGCACACAACAGGTCAAGGAAGCTCTGGCTGAAGCGGCTCGTGCCGCGGGTCGAAAAACCGAGGATGTCTCCCTTGTGGCGGTATCCAAGCTGCATCCGGCAAGTGATATCCGGGCGTTGGCAGAGACCGGTCAGGTGGATTTTGGCGAAAACTATGTGCAGGAAGCCGTGGGCAAGCAGGAAGAACTGGCCGATCTGGATGTGCGATGGCACTTCATCGGCGGCCTGCAATCCAACAAGGCGAAGTTCGTGGCGGGCAATTTTGCGCTGGTCCACAGCGTCGATTCCCGCAAGCTGGCGAACACATTGAGCAACAAGGCCCTTGCGCGGGATGCCGTGCAGGATATTCTTCTTCAGGTGAACATTGCCGGAGAGGAACAAAAGTCGGGTATTTCGGTGGAGAATCTGCCTGAGCTGGCGGACGCGGTCATGGAAATGGACGGAGTTCGACTGCGCGGGCTGATGACAATGCCGCCGTTTTTTGATGAACCGGAGCGGGCGCGACCCGTTTTTGCCAGACTGCGCCAGCTCAGGGACGAGCTGGAAGGACAGTTGGGAATATCCCTGCCTCATCTATCCATGGGCATGACCGGTGACTTTGTACCGGCCGTGGAAGAAGGGGCAACGCTGGTTCGAATCGGAACAAGGATTTTCGGGGCGCGGCCCCCAAGAGCATAAACGCCGAAAGCACTACTGACGCAAGGAAGCGATAGGTATGGATCTCGGAACCGTAATTGGCATAGTTCTCTCTTTCGGACTGGTATTGGCAGCTATTCTGACCGGCTCCAGTCTGATCATTTTTATTTCTGTCCCTTCATTCCTGATCGTTGTCGGTGGAACCCTTGGCGCGGCCATGGTCAACTATCCTGTCAGCTATGTCATCGGGGTCATCGGGGTTATCAAGAATACGTTCTTTTCCAACCTGGAATCCCCTGTGGACGTCATCGAGCGTTTCAAGGACTACGCCAACCGCGCTCGTCGTGAAGGTATCCTCTCTCTGGAACCGCTGATCAAGGATATCGATGACGAATACATGCGCAAAGGGTTGCAGTTGACGGTCGACGGTCTGGAGCCACAGACCATTCAGGAGATTCTGGAGACCGAGATTTCCTACCTGTCCGAACGGCACCAGACCGGCGCTGACGTTGTCGCGGTGCTCGGCACTCTGGCTCCGGCCATGGGTATGATCGGTACGGTTGTCGGGCTGGTTCAGATGCTCCAAACCATGTCCGATCCTTCGACCATTGGTCCGGCCATGGCGGTGGCGCTGCTGACGACCCTGTACGGGGCGATCCTCGCCAACCTCGTGTTCAACCCCATGTCGGGTAAGCTCAAGGCGCGAAGCAAAGAGGAAATCCTGCTCCGTGAAATGATCATGGAAGGGATACTGTCCATTTCCAAAGGGGAGAACCCGCGTATTATCGAGGAGAAGCTGAACAGTTACCTGCCGCCCAAGGACAGGGTCGTTTCCGAGTAACGCTCAACCCTCTTCCCGGGGGAAGTCATGGCGAAAAAAGAGAAAAAGCAGATATGTGATGAGATGCCGCCGTGGATGATCACGTTCTCGGACGTCATGACACTGATGCTGACTTTTTTCGTCCTGCTGGTGTCCATGTCGCAGATCGATGCGCGTCGAAAACTGGTCGCTCTCGGGTCCATTATCGGTACGTTCGGCTTCAATCAGGCCAGCTACGAGGTGTTTTCCAAGAAGGACACCCGGCGCACTGTCGAGCCCGGTCCTATTGATACCGGCGACCTGGAGCCGCTCAAGGAACTCAAATGGGAGAATGTGGACGACGATATCAACTTCCGGTCCAACCGCTTCGTCCAGATCCTGTCCATCAATTCGTCCCTGTTGTTCGGTCCTGACGGCACCACGTTGTCTCAGGAAGGCGAAGCCACACTGGATCGTTTCATGCCGGTGCTGATCCAGGTTCAGTATCCGTTGCTTCTGGCCGGTCACACGGCTGAACTGCGTGATGAGCTTGGGCTGAACTATCAGCCGGGTGACGATGAACAAAACCCTGATATTTCGTGGAAGATTTCACTTGGACGGTCGCTGGCGGTCTATCGCTTCCTGCTCGACCGCGGTATGCGGCCGGATCAGCTTCGGGTAGAAGCGTTCGGCAAGTTCATGCCGTACTATCCCCAGAATACTGCCGAAAATCGGGCGAAAAACCGTCGCGTGGATATCGTGCTCGATAAGCGGAACACCGACGCCACCGAACGCATCCGCGAGCTGACACCGTCCATTCGCCAGCCGGTGGAGACTCTTGATGTCAATGGGTTCGAGTTCCGAATCGGTCCTACCGACGGGGAGCAGTAGCCATGGCCAGAAAGAAGAAAGAACGATGTCCACCTCTCGCGTTGTGGTTGGTCACCTTTTCCGATCTGGTGACCCTGCTGCTGACATTTTTTGTTCTGTTGCTGACCATGTCGTCCATGGACAACGCCATTTTGACGAAGGTGACGCTGCACACCGCTGATCTCGGGCTGCTGGACAAGCGCGGTTCCGGTCGGGTGAACGTGAAGGAACGGCTGATTGTGGAACTGATCGAAAAGCCGTGGGAAGTGCTGGACAAGAAACAGCGCATCAAGGACCTGCTTTTCCCTGATGACACGCTGCCCGAGGAAATGGAAAAATCAGAATTGGACAAAAATATCGAGGTGCTGCAAAAGGAGAATGGCGTGGCACTGGTATTTACGGACAATCTGCTCTTTGCTCCGGGGGCTAGTGAATTGTCGACTCGCGGACAGTTCCTCATGGACAGGCTGATTCCCATGATGACGCAGACCGATGCCCCCATCAATGTGGCGGGCTACACGGACGTTGCCGAGGATGTTCAGGACCCGCTTGCGTTGTCGGGCGATCGTGCCTTGTCTGTGCTGACCTATCTGGTAGGGGAAGGGGTGCCCAACAAGCGCTTTTCCCTGTCAGCGTATGGCGGCGATTTTCCGGTTCTCGATGAAATGGGGCGCCCTGTGGATTCGGATATGAATCGCCGGGTCGAAATTTATCTCAAGACCGCTCGTCCCATCGGCGGGTATCAATAGGCGGCTCGTGGGCGGTCGCAACTGAAAAGCAGCAGCCGGCAAGCAAGGCGCTGTCTAAACTTTGTCTGGAAAACCCGAGCGAATCGGGCTATGGATATAAAAGTAAACAACAAAGAAGGTATTCGCCATGGCTGACGAAGATCTTGGACAAGAAGAAAAGAAAAAAGGCGGAATCCTCAAGTGGATCATCATTCTGGTGGTCCTGATCGCTCTGGGTGTGGGCGGTTATTTCGCGTATACAATGTTTTTCGCTGCACCAGAGGATGGGGCGGCCACTGAAGAAGTGGTCGAAGGAGAACAGGAAGCGCTGGAATCCCTTGAAGGGACGCTGGTTCCTTTGCCCGTGTTCCTCGTCAACCTCGCTGATCCACTGGGTCGACGCTACCTGAAGCTCGGCCTTGAGGTCGAGGTCCGTGATGCCGACGTTGTGGCAGCCATGACCAAGTACGAAGCCAGGATCAAGGATTCCTTGCTGCTCTATCTGTCGAGCCTGACATACGACTCGCTGGCGACCATGCAGGCCAAGATGGAACTCAAGCAGGAGGTGGCTGACCGGCTGACCCAGATACTGGGCAGAGGCAGCGTCCTTCGTGTGTACATTACGGAAATGGTCATCCAGTAGCACGCATCTTGCACTGCTTCGGGCAAACCGTCCTTTTTTTGGCGGTGAATGCTTGAAACAACGTTTTTTACGAGGGAAACGATTATGGCCGATGATCAAGATAAACTGGCGCAGGAATGGGCCGATGCCCTGTTGGATGGCGGTGGTGACAACGACGATCCCCTGGGGGGACTCGACGACGTAACCGATCCGGCTGACGCAGGCAGTGCCGATATCTCTGACGATGAAGCGCTGGCCGATGAGTGGGCCGCTGCACTGGCCGACACCGAGCAGGACGAGGTCAAGCACGAGAAGGAACAGGCGTTCCTTTCCACTCAGACCCACGATTACGATCTGGCCGACATGGGAGCCGATGCCAAGGCCGGTTCATCCAGCGGTAAGCGTGATCTTGACTTTATTCTGGATATCCCCCTTGAGGTGTCCGCTGAACTCGGACGCACCAAGCTGCTCATCAACGAGCTGCTCCAGCTGGGTCAGGGATCGGTTGTCGAGCTGAACAAGCTGGCTGGCGAGCCCATGGAAATTTATGTCAACGGCAAGCTGGTGGCACGTGGTGAAGCGGTTGTCATCAACGAGAAATTCGGTATCCGCCTGACGGATATCATCAGTCCCATTGAGCGGGTGAAACAGCTTGGATAGCAAGGCGGCACAGGATGTGGCTGCGACCATGCAGCTTCCGGCGGTGGATACGGGCAGTACCATACTCGTCACCCTCGGATACCTGTGTCTGTTGCTCGGGGTCATTTTTTTCGCGTACTGGCTGCTCAAGCGGCTTGGTTTCGGCGGCATGGGAGTGCATCGCGGTAAGGGCGCTCCACAGCTTCTGACCCGATTGATGCTCGGGAACAGACAGTCCGTGGCCGTCATTCGTTACCGTGATAAAGACATGGTGTTGGGCGTGACTGAAGACAATATCACACTGCTCAAGGAATTTGAGGCCGATGATGACGATCTGGAATCGGATACGTCCACCGGCTTTGCGGCGATGCTGAAGAGGAATAGCGAAAATGAAGGGTAACGGACGTCTTGTCGCGATACTTTTGTGCGCGTTGACCGCCATCCTTCTGTTGCCTGCGCTTGCGTCGGCACAGTCTCCGACCATTCCCAAGCTCAGCATGGAACTGGCTGCCGGTCAGGCCGAGCCAGGTGATGTCTCCACTCTGCTCGAAATTCTCTTTCTGTTCACCGTGCTCAGTATGGCTCCGGCCATTTTGCTGACCATGACGTCATTCACCCGCATCATCATTGTATTTCACTTTCTTCGTCAGGCCATGGGTACCCAGCAGATGCCGCCCAACCAGATTCTGGCATCCTTGGCGATTTTCATGACGCTGGTCATCATGTACCCTGTTGGCAAGGCCGTCAACGACACGGCCTTCCAGCCCTATATCAATGAGGAAATCCGTTTTGAGGAGGCGTTGGATAGAGCACAGGTGCCGATTCGCGAGTTCATGTTCAAACATACCCGCGAAAAGGATTTGTCCATATTCTACTCCATCACCAAGGAAGAGCGTCCAAAGAACAGGGACGAGGTCAACACCCTGATGCTGGTGGCGGCCTTTGCCATTTCCGAGCTTAAAACCGGTTTCACCATCGGCTTCCTGATCTACATTCCATTCCTGATTCTCGATATGGTGGTTGCTTCCATCCTGCTGGCCATGGGTATGATGATGCTGCCGCCGGTCATGATTTCGTTGCCGTTCAAAATTTTGCTGTTTATTCTTATTGACGGCTGGAACCTGCTGATCGGTTCACTGGTCAATACATTCCAGTGACGCGGCAAACAGTGTTACCCAGGGAGAAGTGCGTACAGTGACCCCCGAATTTGTCGTAGGATTTGCCAGACAGGCTATTGAGATGACCCTGGTCATCGCTTTGCCCATGCTCGCGGTGGGCATGGTGGTGGGTATTTTTATCTCCATCCTTCAGGCAGCTACCCAGATTCAGGAGATGACGCTGACCATGGTTCCCAAGATCGTGGCCATATTTGTTGCGCTACTATTGGCGTTTCCATGGATCATGGACAAGATGATTACGTATACAACTAATCTTTTTCTCAATCTTCCCAATTATATACGATAGTATTAGTCCCTTTTTGCGTTCAATGTCTCCCAGGTGGGTGTCACCATCTTGCTGACAAGTGCGCAGAAAACCCCTATCTTTCCCCTACGGTGATCGTGCCGCTAATATTTTGCCTCTGATGAGTTGTTGATGACCAAGACTGCTGTTCATATGACCAAGGCCCTCCCTGCGAGCAAATTGCGCGCTACCCTTGACCCTGATCGTATTCCCTATGAGGACAGTTCGGCTATCCCGAACCGCAATGTGTATCCCAAGTTTCAGCCGCGGGCCATTCAGGCTTTGTCTCTGGCCCTTGAGATCAAGGGAAATGAGCACAACGTCTATGTTTCGGGCGAGCCGAACATGGGGCGGACCTATTTTGTCAAATCGTTCCTCAAACCGGCCGCAGCCAAGGCAGCCGTGCCGTGCGACTGGATTTATCTGTACAATTTCGAGGACCACGACAAACCCATCAGTGTTTCGCTTCCTGCCGGACAGGGGCGCAAGCTCAAGCAGGCCCAGCATAAGGCCATGAGCCATGTCAAAATGGAAATTCCCGCTCGTCTTGAAAAGGATGCATTCCAGAAGAAACATGAGGCCATGGTCAAAAAGTACAATGCCAAACGAGAGGAGCTTTTCTCTCAGATGGATGCCACGGCAGAGAAGGAAAACTTCTCCCTGAGTCTCGATGAAGACGGCGTGCTGACTCTTTCTCCCATCATTGATGGCGAGATCATCTCCGACAAGGACTTCGACAAGTTCAAACCTGCCGAGCGGAAAAAACTCAAGGCAAAGGGTGAGGAACTGCTGACGCGGGTTTCCTCGCTGCTGCGACGCCTCAATCAGAACGAAACAGACATGCGTGAGTCGGAAACCGCCCTGTATCAGGAAACGGCCAAGACCGTGATGGAAGAATCCTTTGCGCCGGTCGTCGAGAAGTTCGGATACGAGGAAGTGCTGGATGAATATTTCAAGGCGCTGCATGACGAGGTGGTGGAGAACGTCGAGCAGTTCATGCCCAAGGATTCGACGTTTGCCGGACTGATTCCCGACGGCCTGCCCACGGGCGAGGACTACTTCAACCGTTTCGAGGTCAACCTGTTCGTGGACAACGGCAAGACAAAGGGTGCACCGGTCATCCTCGAAGGCCACCCCACGGCATTCAATCTCCTTGGCTCCATTGAGCGTGAGGCGGAAATGGGCGCCTTGTACACGGATTTCATGTTGATCAAGGCCGGAGCCATTCATGTGGCCAACGGCGGCTTTCTGATTCTGAACATCGAAGACCTGCTGTCCAATCCCAACTCCTGGGAAGGGCTGCTGCGCGCATTGCGTTCAGGACAGTCCCAGATAGAAGACCCGGTGGACCCGGATCAGGTTCGGGCCAGGACACTGCAGCCCGCCCCCATTGATCTCGATATCAAGATCATCCTCATTGGCACGGACGAACATTATGAAATGCTGCTGTACAATGACGATCGATTTGAAAAGTATTTCAAGCTGAAAGCGCACTTGCAGCATGCTGCCGAGCGCAACGCCGCAAATATCAAGACCTACCTGTCCGTCATCGGGCAGACAGCGCGTGCAGCCGATACGCTGCCGTTCAGTCGAAAGGCCATAGCCGGACTGGTGGATTTCGCTTCTCGTCTGGTTGAGGATCAGAAACGGCTCTCTCTGTATATCCCGCTGATTCGCGAGCGCATGATCGAGGCCTCGGCCATGGCACGCATGGCCGGAAAAACCAAGGTTGGCCTGGCAGAGCTGGGCGAAGCCGTCGCTGCCAAGGATTACCGGGTCAACCTGTATGAACAGGAGTTCATGACCGATTACGATCGACAGGTGATCAAGGTGGAGACATCGGGCGAAGCCATCGGTCGGGCCAACGGGTTGTCCGTTACCCAGTTCGGCGATTACGAGTTCGGTCTGCCCCATCAGATTTCGTGTACCGTGGGTGTCGGCCACGGCGGGATTCTCGACCTGGAGCGTGAGGCGCAACTCGGCGGGCCCATCCACACCAAGGGCATGATGATCATCAAGTCCTATCTGGTGCGACTGTTTGCCCAGGACAAACCCATCGTGTTGACCGGTTCCCTCTGCTTTGAGCAGTCCTACGCGGGCATTGAAGGCGATTCCGCCTCCGGTGCAGAGCTGGCGTCGTTGCTTTCGGCTCTGTCCGGCGTGCCGATCAATCTTTCCTACGCCTTTACCGGGGCTGTGTCCCAGACCGGTGCGGTCATGGCTGTGGGCGGCGTCAATCGCAAGATCGAAGGCTTTTTCGAGGTTTGCCGTCGCCGCAAACTGACCGGCAAGCAGGGCGTGATCCTGCCTGCGGACAACGTGGTCAATCTGATGCTCAAGGATGATGTTGTGCAGGCCGTGGAAGATGGCTTGTTTAATATCTATCCGGTCAAGACCATTGAAGAAGCCATGTTCATACTCACGGGAATGCGCTGCGGCAGGCTTGGCAAAAACGGGAAATTCCCGACCGATTCCCTGTACCACCGTGTCAATTCACGACTGGCAGAGCTGGCTCGTCTGGCCAAGCTCATGGGCTGTGACAGCAAGTAGGGTTTGACGGTCAACCGGAGGGGCGGGCAGTCCTGATACGGGCTGTTAGGTCATCTCCGGTTGCGACTTCCAGGCAAAGAGCGGGTTCATGGGCTTCATGTTCACGAAGTCCACGCGAACCGCGGTGAATGCCCCGATGAACGGCGGGCAGAGGCAGCAGTTGATATGGCGACTGACGCCGGTCTGCTTCCATGTTTTCATGGGACCGGGCAGCACCGAGCGGGCCAGTGTCGGACGAAAATCCGTGGCATCCTTGACCAGATCCTGCATCTCGCACCAGGTGAACCACTGTGCCTTGTCCAGCCTGGAGTTGGTCCCCCGGACATTCATGGAATAATAGAGCGAATTCTTGTTCAGGAAGCCGATGAGGATACCCTTCTCTGCCACACGCGCCGCCTCGCGCAGCATGGCCTCGGGATTTTCCGTAAATTCGAGCACCGACCAGAGCAGGGCATAGTCGAATTCATTGTCGGAATATGGGGAGAGTTCGGCGTCGCCAAGGTGCAGGTCGGCGCGGTTTTCTATGCGCTGACGAGCGGCAAGAATCATCTCCGGGCTGGAGTCGATACCGGTGATGTCAAAGCCCATCTGGTAAAGGATTTCCAAAAACAGACCGGTGCCGCACCCTATGTCCAACAGCTTGTGTCCACGCCGCGGCCAGCCGGCCAGCACGGCTTGCAGCAACTGGATTTCACGATCCAGCGCAAACTGTCCTTCCGGGGAGTTGAACCACCGTTCATATTGATCCGGGTCCCAACCCATGTCTGCCTCCGTAGCTGGGGCGTGTTTCACCCCTTTGGGGAAGTATGACTATCTTGCTTCTCGCTGTAAATAGCCAATTGCCAAAGACTGCCTTCGTATCCGGTTACAGAAAGAAGGGGCGTAGCAACCGACTGTGCAGATTCGTGCTAATCTGTCTGAATTTTATATGCTTTCAGCTTGCGGTACAGGGAACTTCGCTCCAGCCCGATGGCCTTGGCAAGTTGGGTGATGTTGCCATCAAACTCGCTCAGCTTGGCCTCAAGGAAACGGGCTTCAAAGTCGGCCCGTGCCTGTTTCAGATCGTTGGGGCCACCGGCTATCAGAGCGCCGAAATCCACACCTTCGCTGCTTTCCCCATTGGCTTCGGTATTGACTGACGGGCGGGCCGGAGTGGCTGTTTTTTTGAATTCCGGCGGCAATTTGTCTGGAGAGACCGCATCTCCGGCGTACATGATGAACATGCGCTCCACGAAATTCTTGAGTTCGCGGACGTTGCCGGGCCACGGGTAGGCCTGAAGAACGTCCATGGATGCCGGGGTGAAGGAGATAGGCTTGAATCCGTGCTGCTTGATAAGCGAATCCATGAAGTCACTGATCAGAAGCGGGATATCCTCTGTGCGCTCGCGCAGCGGCGGCAGCTCCAGAGGGAAAACCTTGAGCCGATAGTAGAGATCCTCTCGAAAGTTCCCGGCTTCGATCTCATGCAGCAGATTCTTGTTGGTGGCGGCAACCACGCGCACATCAACGGTGATGGTTTTGCGACCACCAACGTGCTCAAAGGATTGCTCCTGCAAAATACGTAAAATCTTTGCCTGTGTTTTCAGGCTCATGTCACCAATTTCATCAAGGAAGAGAATGCCGCCGTCAGCCAGCTCAAATTTACCTTCCTGCGCTTTTTCCGCACCGGTGAAGGCCCCTTTTTCATGGCCGAACAGTTCGGATTCGATCAGTTCCTCGGGGATGGCGGCGCAGTTCACGGCCACCAGCGGTTTGTCGCTGCGATTGGAATGGTTGTGGATGGAGCGGGCGACGATTTCCTTACCGGTGCCGTTCTCGCCGGTAATCAGGACCCATGCGTCTGTGGGGGCAACGCGGCAGATAACATCGTTGAGGTTGCGGATGGACTCTGACTGACCGGTCAGCGATGTGGGCTGCTCGGAATTGATCCGCGTTTTGAGGGCCATGTTCTCCTGGCGCAGTCGGGAAAACTCCAGCGCATTGCGGGTGGCGACCACGACCTTTTCCAGTGAGAGAGGTTTTTCAATGAAATCAAAGGCCCCGCGTTTGAGCGCCTGAACAGCGGTCTCGATGGTGCCATGCCCGGAGATCATGATCACCGGCAATTCCTTGTGCTGCTTGGCAATGGCGTCGAGCACCTCAAGGCCATCAATCCCCGGCAGCCAGATATCGAGAAAGACCATGTCCGGGATGTCGGTGCCGATCAGCTCCAGCCCCTCTTCGCCACTTTCGGCTTCAACAACGTTATGCCCGTCGTCTTCCAGAATGCCGCGCAGGGAAAAGCGGATGTCCTCTTCGTCGTCTATGATCAGAATGTGTCCGGCCATGGGTCTTCCAGGTTGCAGTTGTTCACGGTTCGGTGTCCGCCGATGGATTGCTTACTCATAAATGACGGAAGCATGGGATTCAAGTGGGTTAGCCCAAAATATCCTTGAGCGCGTCTTCCAGGGTGGCGAACCGGAATTCATAGCCCGCTTCCTGCAACCGTTTGGGTAATGCCAGTTGGCCACTGAGCAACACTTCATCGGCCATTTCGCCGAACAGGAGCCGCAATGCGAATGGCGGAACCTTGAGCTTGTAGGGCCGGTCCAGTGTTTCGCCGAGGATGCGGGAAAACTTGCGCATGCGAACCGGCGTCGGTGCAGTGAGGTTGAACGCGCCGCTGGCCGCCGTGTTTTCCATGAGGAACCGGATGGCGCCGACTTCATCTGCCATGTGAATCCATGACGCGCCCTGAAATCCATCTCCGGGAGGGCCGCCCAGATAATTGCGAAATGGCGGGAGCATCTTTTCCAGTGCGCCACCATCCCCAAGGACCATGCCCGTGCGGATCACGCAGCGTCGCACGCCCATGCTCTTCAGTTCCTGTGTGGACGCCTCCCACTGTCGGCAGACTTCGGCCAGAAAACCACTCCCTGAAGGAGTTGATTCATCGATGAGCTTGTCGCCGTGCGGACCGTAGTAACCGACGGCTGAAGCCTGAATGAGGGCGGCAGGGGTGACCCCGGATTGCTTGACCACTTCAACCAGCCGCTGTCCGGCCTTGATGCGACTGGTGAGGATGCGCTCCTTTTTGCTGGCGGTCCAGCGTCCGTCAGCGATGTTCTCTCCGGCAAGGTTGACCACTACGGTTTCTGGGCCGAGCATGTCGGGCCAATCGCCGTTGTCCCAGCGCATGCCGATGACACCGCTGTCGAAGATGTCGGCCACTTTGCCGGGCGATCTGGACAAGACCACGATTTCCCAGTCGCTTCCCTTGAGGTTATCAACCAGATTCTTGCCAATGAAGCCGGTCCCGCCGGCAATTATCGCACGCATGGAATCCTCGTTTGCTGTGTGTATCCTGATAGTTGACCCGAGAATACCACGGTCAATGGGAATAGGCCAGATGGTCGTTCGTTTTTGTCGTGTCTATAAAGGGAAAATCACGCGCCATAGCTCCTGTCTCGGAAAGAAGCAGGAGCAGAGTGTGAATGACGGCAGGACGAAATAGTGACACTCGCCCCCGGCTGAGGGCTACATGCCGGAAATGGCGTCTGTTCTATTGGGGTAAAGCGGGAAAATCTTGTCGTAGCCGGACACTTCAAAGACTTCCTGAATGTAGTCCTTGATTCCGCAGATGGCCACGCTGCCCTGATTTTTCTTGAGGCGCTGGTAAGCCAATACCAGAACGCGAAGCCCCGAGCTGTTGATGTAGTCGAGGTCCGAGAAATCAAACAACAGCGAGCGCTCACCGTTTTCCAACAGACCAATGACCCGTTCTTCCATGTCCTGTGTACCTTCGGCATCCAGGTTGCCGTTCACGGTGATGATGGTGATGCCGTTTTCTTTGGTTTCGTTGAGAGCCATGCTTTTCCCCTATTTTTTGCTGTCGATGCAGCATTTCTTACTGAGGTCCTTGATCAGTGTCAGTATGTTTTTGTCGTCTTTTCGTTCGTATTGGACAAGGTGGACCATGGACTTCACCAGATGGACCCCCATGCCGCCCACAGGTCGGACCCGTTCATCCAGCGGGATATCCAGTTCAGGCGGTGGGGCTGTCAGAATATTGAAGGGCTTGCCGTCATCCTCGATACGGATGGTGACGACCGTTCCTTCAAGGGAGAGGGAAACGTCGATGGGATGGATGTTGAAATCGGCGTACCCGTAACTGATGATATTGGTGACAAGTTCATCGATGACCAGAGAGAGGTGGAAAATGACCTTGTCCGGCAGACCGTGCTGTTCTCCGAACGTTACCAGCAGGGGCCGGAAACGCCTGAAGCAGTTTTCCTTGTTGGTCATGCGGAAGGATACGGTGTTCTCAGTCACGATTGAACCCTCTTGATGACGACGACGGCGATATCATCTTCCTGTCCGTTGCCTTGAAACTCTTCAACGGCCTGAACTATCGCCTTTCGTACAGTTTCAATGGAATTGTGCGCATTCTCCCTGATTATGGCAAGCATTCTTTCTTTGCCAAACATTTCGCCCTCTTGGTTGCGTGCTTCCCATACCCCATCCGTGGCAAGCAGCAGGATTTCTCCGGCGTGAAGCTTGGTGCTGTATTCTTCGAAGGTATATTCTTCGAGCACGCCAAGGGGCAGCCCTTCACCGCTGAGTTGTGAAAACTCGTCGGTTTCCGGATTGTAGCGGATGGCCGGATCGTGTCCCGCTCGTACCCATATTACCTCGGAATCATTGGCACACAGTCGCAGGTAAAAGAGAGTGAGGAACCGGCCGGTCCCGTCGAGGTCGCGGCTCAACACGGTGTTGATGGCCTGAATGCGCCGACAGGGACGAAGGGGAGCCTTGGACAGGGAGTGCAGTTGTCCTCTGACCGTCGCCATCATCAGTGCCGAGGGTACGCCGTGCCCGGAAACATCGCCCAGCACGACGCCAAGACATCGTGTGTCACCCTGGGTCATGGGAATGAAGTCGTAATAGTCGCCGCCGGTCTCGTCACAGAATTCGATGCCGCCGGATATCTCCCAGCCTTCGAGGGCCGGAACGTCTGCGGGAAGCAGCAGTTGCTGGACCTGTTGGGCCAGTTCCATGTCGCGACGCAGGTGAAGGTGCTCCTGCAGCTTCGGTCCCATTTCATTGAATGCGTTGATGAGCTGATCGCGCTCGTCACCGGTGTGCATGTCGATACGGGTCGAGAAATCGCCACGGGCCAACCGTTTGGCAGCCGAGGCCATTTGGAGCAAGGGTTTGGTGACCTTGCGGGAACCGAACCATGCGATGAGGCCGACCACCACGAAGACCAACCCGGAAACATACAGCGAGATAGTGCGGATGCGCTCGAAAATCGACGTGATCGATCCAGCCACCTGATCGGGCAACTGGGTAGCCACGGCTTCGGGGATGATCAGCAGGAAACTGAAGTCCTTGTTGGATGCATAAGCCCAGACGCAATCTTCGCCTTTGTAGGGCAGGCGGATGACACCGCTCTTCGATTCCGTCATGGCCTGAATCAGGCGAGTCGTGTTTTCGCCGTCATCTGCCACCATGTATTCGGCCTCGATGCCGGACATCCATGATCGGCGGTTGGTATCATCATATGCTTGCTGCGCAAGTATGAGCAGGTAGCCGTCTTCGGGTTTGTCTCCAGGGTGGAGCTTGACCAGAAAAGACTGGATTTTATCGCTCCAGCGCGATTTGAGGCTGGCTTCTTCCAGAATGCTGGAGAGCGGGATATCCATGCCAACGGCACCGACGAAGTTACCCTCGGGGTCGTGAATGGCCGTTGAGAGTGAGGTGATGGCGAGCCGGGTGACCGGGTCGATCTCGGGCATGGTCCAGGCGACCTTGTTCTTGTGTCCCTTGAAGGAGTGGTACCAGGCTTGATCGCGATGATCCCAACGCATGGGGTACTGGCCGTGGCCGGGGTAGGTCATGAAGAGGCCGGAATTCAAGCCCACGTTATACCAGTAGGGACCAAAACCGTGCTCGCGGTGAATGTCCTTGATGGTTTCGACCACGCTGTTGAGACGATACATGGTCTCATCCGCGTCAGTAACGGCTTCGTGCATGGGCAGTTTGAAAGCGGCATGGTCCATGCTGACGCGCACGGGCTTGATCTCGCCTCGACGTACCTTTCGCAGGTAGACCGGTGAGTCGACCTGATCGGCGGGACCCTGGTCGCTCTTGCCGAATGATGTGGTCATGTAGGTCGGGAGGTCGTGCACGGGACGTTCCCAGAACAAGGCGTGTTCGACTGATTTTGCCAACAACTGAACACCTATGGAGAACATTTGTCCGCGAGCCTCCAGATACTGCATGAGGCTGACAGCATTGGTTTCCAGTTCGGCATTGATGATCTGGTGCATCTCCTGCCGCGTCGTGCTTGCCATTTCCTGGGCGGCCTGAGTGGCCTCCCTGCCCATGAGCGTACGGGAAAACAGCATCGGCCCCAGACTGAAGGCGATGAGAATGATGAAGAATTTTATGCGAATGGACATTTTCATGAGACTGCCTCGGGGCGATAAGAGCATAATCCAGACGAAAATGCCAGACTACCGGTAAAAAACATAATAAACTTGGAAAACAGAGGCGTTCCGTTTATGTATCAGGGAGCACCGCCATCTATGGAGAGGAACGAGACAGACTATGCCGCATCCCAATGAAACCAAACGAGTGACGAAAACATCATTATATTCCTGGGTGCTATTCAGGAATCTTCACTTGCAGCTGCTTGTTGTGGGGGTCATTGTCATCACCGTGGTCATGCGTGTCCTGCCACTGGAGATGCAGAAGCGGATCATCAACGAAGCCATTGGTTTGCGCGATCTGAATGCCTTGTACCTGTACTGCGGCCTGTATATCGGTGCCGTGACTCTGGCTGGCATACTGAAATTCATCATCAACCTGCTACAGGTCTACATCGGGGAGCGAACACTCAGGACTGTCCGTGAGCGACTCTATGAACACCTGCTTTCCCTGCCTATTCAGTTCTATCGCCGTACTTCTCCCGGCAACGTCATTTCCTACATCATCACCGAATTCATCCCGGTTGCCACATTCATCGGACAGGCTGTTGCCGTGCCTGCGGTCAACATCCTGACTTTCTTCGCCATGGCCGGTTACATGATCTATCTGAATCCGACCATCGGACTCATTTCCATTTCCATCTATCCCATCGAGTTGTTCGTGCTGCCGCGGCTCCAGAAGCGGTTCCGCCGAGCCAATCGACGGCGCATGAAACACACGCAGAAACTGTCCGGTCTGGTGGGCGAGGCCGTGTCAGGTGTGCACGAGGTACACTCCAACGCATCGATCCCGCTTGAATCCCGCCGGTTCAAATCGGTACTTGATGAGTTGTATAAGGCCACGGTTCTGCAAAACGGGCTCAAGTTCGCCATCAAGTTCGTCAACAATTTTTTCATGAGCCTCGGGCCGTTCATCCTGTTCCTGATCGGTGGTTACTATGCCATTCAGGGTCGCTTCGACGTTGGTGCCATCGTGGCGTTTCTTTCCGCCTACGAAAAGCTGTATGATCCGTGGAAGGAGCTCATGGAGTTTTGGCAGGTCTACCAGGACAGCTCTGTCCGCTACAAGCAGATCATGCGTGCCTTTGACCAGAGCCCGGAATTTCTCCAGGCCGTGGAAGGGCGTTCCCCGTATGCTCTCGACAATGATCTGGAAGTCAAAGACCTCACCTTTGTTGTCGGTGGCAACATCAAGCTGCTGGATCGTATTTCCCTCAAAGTCAAAGGGGGTGAACATGTGGCGCTGGTCGGCTTTTCCGGTTCAGGTAAATCCACATTGGCGCTCTGTGTGGCCCAGCTGTACAAGTATACCGGTGGGTCGGTCCTTATCGGCGGCAGGGAAGTCAGTGAACTTACCAAGCAGGATATGAGTTACAATCTGGGCATGGTCGCCCAGCATCCGTTCATTTTTGACGGGACCGTCAAGGAGAACCTTCTGTACTCCTGCAAGTCGCTGACCATGCAGGGTGGCTCCTGTACGTCCAGAGGCGACGAGCCTGACCTCGACACACTGATCAAGGTTACCCAACAGGTCGGGCTCTATACCGATGTACTCGCTTTTGCCCTGCGCGCCCGCCTTGAGCCCGGAGCGCATATCCAGTTGCGCGATGATATCGTCGAGGTTCGTCGCGACTTCCAGGAAGGTGAAGAGGGCATGTATGCAGATGTGGCTGAATCCATTGAGTTCTTTGATATGGAACACTACTCCCGTTACATGACCGTTGCCGAAAACATTGCTTTCGGCTCGGCCGTGGACGAGAAGTATGACCAGGAGCATCTGCATCTCCATCCGCGGTTCCTCGAATTTCTGGAGAGTCATGGACTCATGGCGCATCTGACCGTGCTTGGTGAAACACTGGCCCGTGTTGTCACGGATGAGCTGGGTCCCGAACCCGAGCCGCAGATGTTTGAAAACAGTCCCATCCCCGAAGAGCTGTACGGCGAATATCAGAAGGTGGCCAACCGACTCGATTCAGGCAACCCCCTCAGTGAAGAGGAAACCGCGCTGGTCCACAAGCTGGCATTGGCGTTTATCCCCGGTATCCACCGTCAGGTGGACCTGGACAGAGGCTTTGCCAACCGCGTGGTCAATTCTCGCCAGGACTTCATGAAGATGGTCGAAGAAGAGTTCCCGGGAGCCTTCGCCTTCTTTATCGGCGATCACTATATCGATTCCATCAATATCAAGGATAACATCCTGTTTGGCCGTGTTCGTTCGGATGACCCGGATGCCGAAGACGAGATCAACCATCGCATCATGCAGGCTTTGATCATGCAAGGCGCACTGGAGCCGGTCATTGAGATCGGGCTTGAATTTGAGGTCGGTTCCATGGGAGATCGTCTTTCCGGTGGACAGCGACAGAAAATCGCCCTTGCCCGGACATTCCTCAAGAATCCGCCCATCCTCATTCTGGATGAAGCCACGGCAGCGCTGGATAACAAGTCGCAGGCCCGGGTGCAGAATATCATTACTTCCAATCTGAAAGGACGCTCCACTGTGTTGGCGGTCATTCATCGCCTGGATATGCTGCCGCATTACGACAAGGTCGTGGTGCTCAAGGCGGGTAAAATCGTGGAACAGGGTGGCTACGAGGAATTGATCGAGCGCAAGGGAGCGCTCTACACGTTGGTTCGCGGCACTCAGGATTAACAGCTTAGCCCTGAAGAAAAGGATGGAAACCAGCGTGATAAGCCGTCTTTTGTGTCATTTTTTTGCGGATGTGCAAAAAAATGTTCACAAAAGAAAGAAAAATAACATTGTTTTTTCGCTTTACACGCTATTTTTTTGCATGTAGGCCTGATTTACCCAAATCGGGACTCTCTCTCTCATAGGGCTTCGGCCTCGGGGTTCGCTCCGGGGCCGAAGACCAGTCTTCCTTCCCCAAGCCACCAGTTCCAATAGAGTTGAAAAAAACGCAATTGATGCGTAGTTTCCTGTGGATTCAAAGGAAACGCATGGCACATGGTGCCGACACATATTTCAAGGAGACAAATATGGAACCCGCAGAGAAAGCAACGGAACTCTTCCGTCAGATGAACAAAAACCGTCGCGATGTGTTCAAAGCATATCAGAGCTTCACCTCATCCATCAAAAAGGGCAGCTCCATCGAGGACAAATACCAGTCGCTGATCCTCATCGCCTGTTCCATTCTCTCGCAGTGCGACATGTGTATTTCCCTGCATGTCCAGAACGCGGCAACCCACGGTGCAACCAAGGATGAAATCATCGATGCCGGTCTTTTGGCTGTTGCCATGGGCGGCTCCCCGCGCATGATGTATATGCGCCACATTTACGAAGAAGTGGACAAACTCTTCGATTAGAACGAATCGAAACCGATAGAAAAGGCCGTACAAGCATGCTTGTACGGCCTTTTCTTGTGGCTGCGGGCTTTGAAATTTTCAGAGCAGTCGATTCTACAGGCCGAGTTCCTGATCAATGAGCACGACCCGGATTCGCCCTTCGGGCCAGCTCTTTTCCGTGATCGTCCACACGTTGCAGATGCGCTCCGGGCTTTTGCACTGCTGGCATTTGCCGGTCTTGGCGCATGGAGTCGCCGTGTTGTGACGTTTGGCATTGAGCGGGGCTGCCTGTTCACGGATGCGCTTTACCGCTTCATCCGTGTTCTTGACGATCTTGTTGGTTCCCACGGTCACGATGACGTCGGTGGGACCGAAGACCAGTCCGGCCACGCGATTGCCGACCATGTCGAGATTCACGAGCTTGCCGTCCATGGTCAGGGCGTTGGTTCCGGTCAGGAACAGGTCGGCAAGCAGCGCCTCCCGCCGTCGCTGCAGAATGGTGGCTCGATCCACCCCCGGCTCAAAGGTGTCGATGAACCGAATGGCGGGATCGTGTTTGAAAGTTTCCAGCACACCGGTTTCCATGAGGGTCATCGAGTCGCCGTAAGAGACCACTCCGGGCGCCAGTTCCGGGATGATCTCGGAAAGGATTATTTCGGCAGCGTGGGACGTGTCATCCGCCAGATAGGGGAGGAATCGGTTCGTTTCAAGGGCGGCGAGTGTCTGTTCGATGCGTTTGGACATGGCAGCTTCCGGGTTGGTGTGAATGATGGTCGACCCTACCCATGTCTGCCATTCCCGGCAACCGGCTAGGCGAGATGCGCCCGTATGTCGGCAACTATCTTATCCGCACCATCTCCCATCCCGACCAGGTCGATACGGGACGGGTCACTGATCCCCACGCCCAACTCGGCAGCACGCTTGATCTGCTCCTGATCTGCCACCGAGCCTCGCATCACCTCCCGGGTGGTGCCGAATGTACGCAGGATGGCAACGCCCACGCTGTCCACGGCTACCGGGTCGGTGCCTGCTATGATTACGCCCGGAGATACTTCCTTGCCTGTGTGCGGACCGCCGGAGACAAACGCCTTGAGTCCGTCCATGATGATGAGGTCATTACGGAACGCCAGCCCGATCTCGGCAATGAGCGACCGCTGTCGTGGGGAGGAGTGTAGCTCGCGCATGTAGTTGTACCCGTCGTTGGGGTCATACTTTGCAATGGCTCCCACCACATTCTTGAGGGACATGGTGAAATGGCCGCCGTACTGATGGGTCTTGAGGCAACACGTCTGGATGACCTTGTCTGCCTCCTCAAAGGGACGGGCCAGCAGGAAGCCGTGCTTCCAGTGGGACCGCTTGGGTGAATGGGGTACGTAGCCGTCCGCATCCAGGTCATCCATGATCACCACTTCCGCCCCGTGTTCTTCGCAGATAGTGTTAACACCCATGGTTTGCAGGACCGAAGCGGTGTCGCCCATTCCACTACGCTCCGGTAGGGTTATGGAACGTGCGCCTGCATCCCGCAGTGTCCGAATGATGGCTTCCAGTGTGTCCGGGTGTGTCGAGGCCGGGAACGGATCGGCGCTGTTGTAATTCGCCTTCAGCGCGACGCGGCTGCCATCAATGCCGTGCAGCCCGAAATACTCCATGGCAGCCCGGACTCCCTTCTTTCTGTCATCTGTGGCAATAACGACGACAGTGGTGGTTGTGTTCATTGCTCGTGCCTCCCGTGGGAATCCGGCTCCTGACAAAATTCCTGCGCCAAGAAACAGTACAGTTCGCAGGCATCGACGCCGTCCCATGGATGTCTGATGTGCTCTGGTCATGCTTTTCCCTCCATTATGCATACTACGGGGAAGCATGGCACATGTAAAGTGATGGCAGGAGCGGCCTTCTTCGGTTTCTGTTTTCAAAGGTCCATGCTTTTGGTAGGGATCAGCCGAACGTCATACACAAGGATGCACATGCCATGAGAATTGTTGTCGCCGGCGGGTATGCCCCGTCCCTGCTTTCACTGCGCGGTCCCCTCTTGAAACGATTGGTCGCGTTGGGCCATGAGGTACACGCACTGGCTCCGCTGCACACGCCGGATGTCGGGCCGCAATTGGAAGCGCTGGGAGTAGAATATTCCATCATTCCCCTTGCGCCGGGTGTGTTCAATCCCTTTGCCGACATCAGCTCGCTGCTGCACTTCAAGCAGATCATGCACCGCATCAATCCTGATCTGGTCTTTTCCTACTCCTTCAAACCAGTGGTCTTCGGGGCTCTTTCGGCACGGATGGCGTGGGTCGCTCATAAGAAGCGCGTCTACGGCATGGTGACTGGGCTGGGCTACGATTTCCTTCGTGACAGCGGGCTTCTGCGCAGCGTTCGGTTCGCCGTGACCAAAAGCATGTACCGCTCCGGCCTGCGAGCCTGTGACGGAGTGATTTTTCAAAAGGACGAGGATGAATCCCTGTTCCGGACATTGAATCTGCTGCCCGACCATGCCGAAACCACCGTGATCAACGGAACGGGCGTGGATCTGGAAGAGTACGATGTGGCACCACTGCCGGAAACGCCTTCCTTCCTGTGCCGTTCCGAGCTGCGTGCATCCATGGGCGTGCGGGAATACGCGGCGGCTGCATTGCGCCTGAAAAAACAGTACCCGGAGATTCCCTTTCGCCTGCTCGGTCTGCTGACCGACAAGGATGACGCCATCCCCGAGAGCGAGGTCAATTCCTGGCGTGAGGGCGGTCTGGACATCGTCGGCGCGACAGAGGACGAGCGGGCCGAGATCGCCCGTTCCTCGGTCTTTGTCTGGCCGAGCCACCGTGAATCTGCGCCCCAGCCCGTACTCCGGGCCATGGCCATGGGCCGCGCCGTCATTGCTGCGGACGCCCCCGGGTGCCGTGAAGCGGTCGAATTCGGGAGAAATGGCTTGCTTGTACCGTTTGGCGACGAGCAGGGGCTGGTCGACGCCATGCAAACCCTGATCAATGATCCGTCGCAGGTTGCGGCAATGGGAGCCAGCGGTAGGGCGCTTGTCGAGGACCGCTTCGACGCACAGGCGCACAACGACGCGCTTCTCTCCTTCATGGGCCTCATCTGATCGAACATTTACTCGGGACCTCTGGCATTAAGCGTGCTGATGAGGTATAATGGGACCAAATTGTCCGGTCTCCGCTCGCGCCCGTTCGGGTGCGGACGGATCGGCCCAACTTCTGGAGGTCCTGAATGAATGTGAACAGAATTCTCCTGCCCGTCGACGGCTCCGGTCCCTCGGACGCCGCTGCAGACATGGCCATCGGTATGGCCCTGGATAACAACGCCACCATCGTGCTCCTGCATGTGCGCAGACCCGTTCCCACAGGACTCGGTCAACCCAATGCGGATGACCTGCTCGATATCCTTACCAAGGGAGCCGAGGCGGTCATGGATCACTACCGCGAAAAGCTCGAAGATGCCGATGTGGATTATACTGATCTGGTCATCGGCGGCGATGTGGCCGAAGTGGTGGATAATGTGGTCCGTGTGGAAAAGTGCGATATGGTCGTCATGGGCTCCAAGGGCAAGTCCGATCTCGAAGGACTGATCCTCGGCTCGGCGACTCACAAGGTGCTGCACATGGTTCCTGTCCCGGTACTGGTGGTCAAGTAACGCTCGCCATAATGTGTGACATGTCGCTGTCTCGCTATGAAAAGACCCCATGGTGGACTGCCGGAGGAAGCTGGTGATCGCCGGATATGTGAAACTGTATCGCTCCGAACGCCTTGAGCAACGTGTTGCCGAGGCGCTCGGGCGATTGAAAAAATGCCGCCTATGCCCGCGCAACTGCGGAGTCGATCGCCTCAGTGGTGAAACCGGCTTCTGCGGCAGCGGGGGACGGGCGGTGGTCGGCAGTTACAACGCCCACTTCGGGGAGGAAGCTCCTCTGGTGGGCGAACATGGTTCCGGCACCATCTTCTTTGCGGGGTGTAATCTCGGCTGCTCCTTCTGCCAGAATTACGACATCAGCCGTGATGCCGATTTTGGTCTCGAGGCCGACCCGGAAGAACTGGCCGGGGTGATGCTGGAGTTGCAGAAGCAGGGTTGTCACAACATCAATTTCGTCACCCCCAGCCACGTGGTCCCGCAGATTCTGGAGTCGCTGCCCATTGCGGCTGCCCATGGTCTGTCCATCCCGCTCGTGTACAACACCAGTGGCTATGATGCGCTGAAAACCCTTCGCCTGCTCGACGGGGTCATCGACATCTACATGCCGGATGTGAAGATATGGGAGCCTGCCCATGCAGCCACCCTGCTTGGTGCGGGCGACTACCCCGAGCGGGCGCGGCTGGCGGTTAGGGAGATGCATCGACAAGTGGGCGACCTGCAACTGGATCATCAGGACAGGGCGTTGCGCGGCCTGCTGGTGCGGCATCTGGTCATGCCGGATGGTATTGCCGGGAGTGACCAGTGGATGGAGTTCATCGCCGACCTTTCGCGGGAGACCTTCGTCAACATCATGGATCAATACCGCCCGTGCGGTGAGGTCGAAGCCACTGGTCTGGCCGATCGAATGATCACCCGCGAAGAATATGATTCGGCGCGAAAGGCGGCCAGGTCCAACGGTTTGCAGCGTTTTGAAGTACGCAGTGACCGGTTTTTTGCCCGGATACTGCGCTAAGGTACATTTTTGTCATCGTTTTTGCTTTTGATTCCTATTTGTTGCATGACCCGTTGACAAAAGTGTGTATGATGCTGGTAAATAGGCGTTTATTTTTGCTAAATTTGTTAAAAAACGGTTTCTTTTTTGTTCTTTCTCTTGTGGGGTGACGGGCAAGTCGTGTACATTGCTCATGTTTCCCATGCTGGCATGGAGATTGTTACGGCTACGCCGTACCCCTTACGCCATGAACCATTTTTCATTCGGAGGAGATCTATGGATATTCCTGTTTTCAACTGCAAGAACGCTGACGACGTGATGAAAGCCGTCAAGGATTACAATGTCAGCTTCATTCAGTATTGGTTTCTTGACATTCTGGGCACGCTGAAGAGCTTCCAGATCACCCCGAGCGAGCTGGAGGCATCTTTTGAGGAAGGCATGGGCTTTGATGGCTCTTCCATTCTCGGTTTCTGCCGCATCGATGAATCCGACATGGTCGCCATGCCCGACCCGACCACCTTCCAGATCTGCTCCTGGCGTCCCAGCGACAAGCCGGTTGCGCGGATGTTCTGCGATGTGGTCAACCCGGACGGCACTCCCTTTGAGGCCGACTCCCGCTATGTCCTGAAAAAGGTCATGGGTCAGGCTGCGGAAAAGGGCTACACCTTCTATGTCGGCCCCGAGCTGGAATTTTTCCTCTTCGCTGATGATCAGGATACGGAAGTGCTCGACTCCGGCGGATACTTTGATGCTCCGCCCCTTGATCTCGGTAACAATATCCGTCGCGATATCATCTTTGCGCTCGATGCCATGGGTATTCAGGTGGAGTACTCGCACCACGAGGTCGCCCCGTCCCAGCACGAAATCGACCTGCGCTTCCAGGAAGGCATGCGCATGGCCGACACCGCCATGACCTATCGCGTGGTGGTCAAGGAAACGGCCCGCAAGCACGGCTGTTACGCCACCTTCATGCCCAAGCCGATTTTCGGTGAAAACGGCTCCGGCATGCATGTCCACCAGTCGCTTTTCAAGAACGGGAAGAACGTCTTTTATGATGCTTCCGATGAGTATCACCTGTCCGAAGAAGGCAAGTCCTACATCGCGGGTATTCTGAAACACGCCCCGGAATTCGTGGCTATCACCAACCAGTGGGTCAACTCCTACAAGCGTCTGGTGCCGGGCTACGAGGCACCGGTGTACATTGCCTGGGCGCGTCGCAACCGCTCCGCCCTTGTCCGTGTGCCCATGTACAAACCCGGTAAGGAAAACGCCACCCGCATGGAACTGCGTTGCCCGGACCCGGCAGCCAACCCCTATCTGTGCTTCGCTGTCCAGTTGGCCGCAGGACTCCGTGGCATGGAAGAAGGATACGAACTGGCTGATCCGGTCGAGGATGATATCTTCTCCATGAATGAGCGTCAGCTCAAGCGCAACAAGATCAAGGCGCTGCCCGGCTCGCTGTACGAAGCCGCCGTGTCCCTGCGCAAGTCCAAGTTCATGAAAGAAGTGCTGGGTGAACACCTGCACAACGCCCTCGTGGAAAACAAGCTCGCCGAGTGGGACGAATACCGTACCCAGGTCACCGAGTACGAATTGGACAAGTACCTGCCCATTCTCTAGACCATTCGCATTGCCATTTGCCATCAGGTAACCGCCTGAAAGAGACTGCAACCCCCTGTCTGCACCAGCAGACAGGGGGTTTCTTGTGGTAACTTTTTAGGGGGGTTAGTCGGTTTTTTCCATGTTATTATTCATAGTTATATTGAATTTGATGGTAATATTTATCTATTTCTATCACTGTGCTAACGACTTCCTAAAAGGAGAAGCGATATGGAAAGTGGATGGTTTGTAGTAATGGGTGCGGCAGTAGGAGTTGTCCCGACAATTTTGGTAGGTTGGTTGAGACAGCGTGCAGAAAAGCAACACCAGCTTCGTCAACTGGCTTTGGAAATTGCTTTGGCAGAACAACAAAAGGATATAGAAATTGCCAAGCACTCTGAAGAAAGAGTTCCCATACATCCGACCATAACCTATGTCTTGCCAGCATACACTACGGTTAAAGGCTTCATGGACGGTAGCATTCGAGTGAAAGACATCTCGAAAGTATACTTAAATCTTGCCGATGTCGTTAATGAAAACCAAAAAAGTTCTGATAAATATTTTGGTCCGATTTAATAACTCGATTTTCATCTCCTTCTGATTTTGGAAATTAGACAAGTTCAGTGAATTTAAAGCAACGAACAAGTTCGATTTTTTCGTATATGCAACTAAACAAGAGTAAGGGCGTTCCTTATGACTGACGAGAGCAAGAAGTCCCCCACCGATTATATGAAAGAAGAGCCTTTCATCTCTTTATCCTTACAAGCATATAAAATACGGAGAAATATGCTTTTTTGCGCTATCCTTTGTGGATTCCAAGCATATTATAGCGGACTGGGAGGCCGTTTTGTGGTGTTAAGTCAAAATTTGGATTTCCCAAAGATGGATTTCAATATTCTTTTGTTGCTGATATCATTATATTTTACAATTTATTTTTCCATTCTTGGATGGGAGAACCTTACTAAATGGCGATTGAGGTCGACAGGATTTGCAAATTCTAAAGTGAAAAGTATGGCTGGAATGGGCTTTGCCCGTGAGGTCGCTAATGGTATCCCTGCTAATGATGACAATATAGCCACTAGTCAAACAACTGCATGGCAAAACATTGATCCGGTTTTTAGTGAAATAAAAACAGTATTGAATAATTTTGAAAATAAGTATTTGAAAGAAGGATCCTCTTCAGATTTTTCTAAAGATGATATCCAATTACAGACATGTACCGAATTGATAAATAAAATAACAATTGGCTTGGAGTCCTTGGAAGAAACTAGTAGCAAGAACCTTCTGGCATTTGATAACAATTTTTGGACGTTTCAAAACACTTCTAAGTTTAACTTCTATATATTAGAGTTTGGAGGCCCAATAGTCTTTAGCCTTTTTTTAATGATTGCGCTATTTTGTAGGACTGTTTACGAACAATTTATTTAGCTCCCTGCTACGCTCATAGCCACCATAGTACTACCAAAAACACAACAAAAAAGGCCCTCTAGATGGAGGGCCTTTTCTTTCTTCTTTCTCTCAGCCGCGTTCAGCGCAGCCTAAATTCTTGACGAAATCTTCCGATTAAAAACTACGGACCTTCTCCAGAAAACCGGTGGTTGAGTAGCCTTCGAGCAGGGGGAGGCTCAGGACCTGGCCGCCGGCCTTGGTGACAATGTCGCCGCCGACGATGTCTTCCACGGGCCAGTCGCCGCCTTTGACGAGAACCTGCGGGCGGGCGGCCTTGATCAGCTCCAGCGGGGTGGATTCGTGAAAGATCACGATGTAATCCACACACTCCAGACCGGCGAGCACGAATGCGCGTTCATCCTGCGAGTTGAGCGGGCGATCCGCGCCCTTGCCCAGCATCTTGACGGATTCGTCGGAGTTGAGGCCGAGCAGCAGGGAATCGCCCTGTGCACGGGCACGGGTCAGCAGGTCCACATGGCCGGGATGCAGCACGTCGAAACAGCCATTGGTGAAGACCAGCTTGTGGCCGGGCATGAACTCCGCTTTCCGTTTCAGGAACGTGCGGATGGACATCAGCTTGGAATTTTCTGGCAGGGACATGACGCGCCTCCTATTTCTGGCAGGGCGTGCGCCCGGGAACGTTTTTGGGTTGCAGCTTGGTGGTATCGTGGAACAGCATCAGCTCGAACCAGTCCATGGCAAAGGAGAGACAGACAAACTCATCGTTGAGGATGGCCTGCTGGCGCTTTTCGTCTACATCCACCCGCTCGAAAAGACGCATTTTCTCGATGAAACGCTGGAACTCGTCGACCTTGTACAGGGCAAGGGTCGCCATGTGGCTCATCTTGTCCGATACCGGGCGGCCACCTTCCTTGATGCGGGCGAGAATATTCATGTAGCGATCATTGCTCGCGGTATATTCCTGAAAACCCTGATCTTCCTTCCAGCTCTGGCCGGTCCATTCGTCTGGCTCCTGAAAGCCTTTGCAGTGATCTTCCTGAACAATGAAAAACTGCTCCTTGATGCCGCCGTCACCGTCAGGGCGTGTTGCACGACCCAGCGGATACATGCGGCAGGCACCGGGGCGGTCCTGATACACGGCACAACCCTGATCACTGACAAAGTGACAGGTGCGGGCCTTGTTATCGGACATGCGGAGCTTGAAAACAGGAAAATTCGTATCGGAGGCGCGGTGTCCTACGGTGTACACGCGGAGAAAATCGATGGAGTTTTTACCCAGGGACTTACGCATGCGCAGGATATCGTAGGGGGTCAGCGGCAGGTCGAGATCGCTACAGCAGGCGTTGAAGCAGGATATGCCGGGATAACATTTGAAGTTGTATGTCTTGCCTTCTTCAAGTTCCGGCAGGGAGGCCAGAAATTCTTTGGTTTCATCTGTACTCATGATCATTCTCCGGGGCGTTGGCCCTCGTGTGTTTTCGGCAGATCGGATTTCCCCGCTGCCGGAGGCCGTGGTAGCACGACTTGGCCTGATGGCAAAGTCCCGTTTTTCGGCTAGTCCTCGGACTCCCGAGCCGCCTCGTCGGCTTCGGCCTGGGCAACACCCTCCGAAGTGATGAGGGAAGCGTAGGCATCCTTGAAGATCAGCTTGGTGGCCAGTTCGTCGGCCTGCTCGCCCAGCTCCATGAGCCGTTCGAGAAAGTCGAGAATCAGCAACCGGCGTTCTTCTTCGCCGTGCTCGAATTCGAATTTGCAATCGCCGCTCTCAAAGTAGTGGGCAACGCGTTCCAGATATTCCACGTCCAGCATATTGGTCTCCTAATCGTGATGGTAGGGCATGTTTTTGTGAATGGTTCCGGCTCGGTACAACTGCTCAAGCAGGAGCAGGCGCGCCAGCTCGTGAGGCAGGGTCATGTCGCTGAGCCGGATGGAATGGCGGGCGGCAGCCTTGACTTCGTCAGACAGTCCAAAGGGACCCCCAATGACGAAAACGGGCCGCTGGTTGGGGGCGTCCGTCCATTTGCGCAGTCGTTTTGCCAACTGGCGTGAGGTCAAGCGGTCGCCGTGTTCGTCCAGAATGACGAGCACATCACCTTTCTTCATCTTGGCGAGTATTCCCTCGCCTTCCTTCTTGTTGCGATCCGCATTGGGCAACTTACTGGGGCCATCCTTGACCATGGACTCTTCCAGCTTGAAAAATCGGGAAAGTTTCTTCCAGTAGTGCGCGCACCCCTCCTGGGCGAAGGATTCCTTGAGCTTGCCGACCCAGATAAAACCGATCTTGCTCATCGAATGCTCTCAAGCTCCAGGGACAGGCGGCCGCCTTCCCAGTCGATGCGCACGTACCCGCCATGGGCCAGCATGCCGGGATTGACCACGGGCGTGCTGCCGATGTGGTCGATGCCGCTGGATTCATGAATGTGGCCGGTGAGCACGGCGGCAGGCTGTACGCGCTCGATGAATGCGCGGACGCCGGGGCTGCCCACATGGTCGCCGGACCCGATGCGGTCCACGGTGCTACCATGGGGCGGCTCGTGGATGGCTATGATGAGCTGATCGAAGTCGGCAGCCTTGGCATAGGTCTCATCCAGCCATTGTGTCAGGGTGGCTTCGGGTACCTCACCGGGGGTTGCGAACGGGGTCGGCGTAGACAGGCCGACTCCCATCAGGCCCAAACCGGGAGCCAGAGTCCGCACGCGAAGGTGAATGTCCATATCCAGCTCCACCAGAAAAGCCTGTACCGCGTCGGTATCCATGTTGCCGGGCTGGGCAAGGATGCGCGGATTCATGCCCTGAAGCGTGCTGATGACTTCCTGGGCGGCTTCGCGGCTGCCGCGATTGGTGATGTCGCCGGTGATGATCACGGCCTCGGCCGTATCCAGCTCGGGGATGAAGCGGGCCGTACCCGTAGATTCGTGTATGTCGCCGAATGCGATCCAATGCATGTGGCTTCTCCGTGGGTTGATCCTGTTTGGCCGGGAACGGTAGTCCACCGGCCCCAGCTCGTCAACGAACCAGCGCGGTGGTGTCCCGTGTCGATTAATCCAGCTTCATGTCCAGCAGGATGATCTCCGAGTAGGCCAGATCCACGTTGCGCGGACGAACGCTGTTCGTCTTGTAGAAACGGGGCGACTTGATGGTTTCCACCTCGGCTTCGGGCGCGTCCTTCTCCACAAAGCGGCGATCTGCGGCCAGAACCACATCGCCATCGGGCAGCAGCGCCTGGGCAATGTCGGGTGCGCGGTCCGTGAACAGGCCGGGATTGCTGCGGTAGAGCACGTCGTAATAGACCCGTCCGCCTTTCTTCTTGGCGACGGAAAGCAGCAGCAGGCACTGGGTGCACTTGGTGGATACGAGCAGCGGCGTGATCGGCAATCCTTCGTGGTCGTTGAGCACAATGACTTCATCGGGATTGGCGCGCATGGCGATCACTTCAGGATCGTTGATCAACTCAAGGTTCTCGTATTCGTGCCCTTCCTTGCGCCACAACAGGCGCTCGGTATCGAGTACATCCATGCCGAGGGTCTTGAAATAGTCGATGCGCTTGGGCGAAAGCGAGCAGACCACATAGGTCGTGTTGGGATCGGAAATAGCCATCTCAAGCATCTTCCGGCCCAGGCCCTGTCCGCGATATTCCTTGAGGATGTACCAGGAGGAAAAGTTGACGAAGCGCTCCTGGCGGGTGCCTACGGTGCGGTGCGAGCAGACGTGGCCGTGGAAGCCGACGATGCGGTCGCCGTCCACCGCGACGATACCCATGTCCGGGTTGTCGATGCACCACTGCGGTTCAAAAAGTCGTCTCCAGCGTTCCACCGAGAACTCGGGGTTCATGTGGGTGTGGAGCAGGTCGCAAATAGCGTCAATGTCACCGGGTTTGACCCGGCGGAGTTTGGCTGTAGCTGTCATGGTAATCCCTCAAAACAGTCAGTTGGCAGGCCATATGTCAACAGGGGAAATCCAGCCCGAAGCGGGATGTCCACTGATTACGGACAATAAAGAGTCCATGAAATCCCAGGCCGCGTCATCCATCTCCAGATGATGCGTCAGTGCGCAGGTCAGTTCGCGCTCATCCGCGTGACCGGTGCGCTTGTTTTTCAAGTGGTCGACGAGGTGGCGGATGCACTTCTCTTCACCGGCGAAACGCGCTCCGTGCGCCTTGTCTTTCCATGAGAGCAGATCGCAGTGGGCATCAGCCATGCGGAGCCCCTCTGGCGGAGTCGGTCGGCTGGATTTGTAGCTGGCCGAAGCGCCCCGGTATCCCATGCCCGGAAGCGAAGGGAGCAGTGCCGGGTCCATCTTGTTCCACGGCGGAACCACCACAGGCACGAAACGCTCGCCGAACAATCGGGAAAGAATCCGCATGCCGTCGCGCAACTCACTCAGAACAACGCTCTCGGGCCGGTGTAAGCCCAATTCCCACGCCCCGTTCCCTTTGGGCGCGTGGTTGACGTGCGCATAGCCGTGCTGGAGCACCCACAGGTGGGAAGACTCGGCTACGACTCGCCCCAGAGCCTCGCCGGTGCGGGTCGGCACAGTTGCCAGACCACACGGCGCTGCATGACGCTCGCTCAGTTCAATGAGTCGATCCAATTCCACGCACGGCTCGGCAGCGTCATCGTCACGCCACCAGAACTCGGCTGTTTTTGCTGATTGCGTCCAGAGGTTCAGTTCGTTCAGCAGGGGATTGAATCTGTCATCGATCATGGATGCGTTCCTATTATCAGAGGATATACCCAAAAGACAACCTGTGGTCTGGCGTTTTCCCAGGATACGTGGCAGGGAAGAGCGGATAAGGAGATGGTTCATGAGCGAACAGGTGAACAGTTTGATATGGAACATGACGCGAAAGTGTAATTTCCGTTGTGAATACTGTTATTTCCCCCACGACAATACCCCGGTTACCGAAACCCTACCCATCGAGCGGGTGCGGCAGTTTCTGGATGGAACCGGCCATGTCTGGTCTGTTCGCATGACCGGAGGGGAGCCGTTCATCTACCCCGGCATCAATGATATCTGCGCTACGCTGGCCGAAAAGCATATCATCGGCATCGATACGAATCTGTCGGTTTCGTCGAAAATCAGAGAATTTGCCGAGCGCATCGACCCCAGCCGCGTGGAGAATTTCTATGCCGCGCTCCATATCGAGGAGCGGGAGCGGGTCAAGGGAGTCGACGCCTTCATTCGCAATGCGCGGTTGCTCATGGACAAGGGATTTAAGGTCATCGTCAATTACGTGGTCCACCCCACGCTGGAGCATCGCTTCCACGACGATACGAAATTTTTCGCCGATCATGGCGTGCCGATAACGCCGCGTCCATTTCGCGGTGTTCATGAAGGGCGGCGCTACCCCGAAGCCTACGGTGATCGGGCGCAGGCCATTTTTGCGGACCATCCCGAGCAGGGCAAAAAGATCGCCTTCAATTTTCAGGGGATTCCGTGCACGGCAGGTCAGACGTTGTTGCGCATGGAACCGGACGGCACGGTGTTCCGTTGTCCCGGCGACAAGACCGTGCTCGGCAACGTGCTGGACAGTGTGAAAGTTGCTGACGGCGCAGCGCCCTGCATCAAGGGCCGGTGTCCGTGTCGCGGATTGGATCATGTCCATTTGACCGATGCCCAGAAAGCCATGGTAGATGGCGTCCAGTTCGCCGTGGTCGGTGACAACCGCTCATCTGCCGATGCCTTTGGTCGGGCAGCAGCGGCCCAGCCGGAACATCCTTGCGTGGAGAACAATCTGGGCGTGCTCGCATGGCGAAGCGGTGACCGGGACGGTGCCATCCGTCATTTTCGCAATGCATGGGCAGCGCGACAGGAGCGCTCTCTCTACGAAACCAATCTGACCCGGGCGGAGCAGGGAGAGACCTTTGACCCTGAAATCTGTCTGGATGTGAATTTCCCCCATGGAAACAACGCGTAGAAATCCATGGTGTGCCAGTGCCGGCAAACAATTGTTTGTTTCGATTTCTGGACATAATACCGTGATCGAGTTATTGTTCTCGCCGTGCCGGGATACTGGAATGTTGCCCGGCTGTTTTTTTTCCAAATCATGAGCTTATGGAATCGAAATCATACAATATATTGATGTACTCCCATGACACGTACGGTCTGGGACACATTCGACGGACCATGGCCATTGCGCGCAATCTGGTTCGTCCCGGAGTCAACATCCTTATCGTGACCGGCTCCCCAATCGTAGGCCGGTACACCATGCCAAGCGGCGTCGACTTTGTGCGAATGCCCGGCATGATCAAGAAAACCAACACGATATACGTTCCGCACTCCATCAAGGTCGATCCGAAGATCGCCATCACCATCCGCAAAAATATCATTCTTTCCACAGCCAAAGCCTTCAAACCAGACCTCTTCATTGTCGATAAGGTCCCTTCGGGATTGAAGAACGAAGTCCTGCCGACTCTCAAGTGGATAAAAAAGCACCTGCCCTGCACCCGCTCCGTACTGGGATTGCGGGATATTCTCGACGATGCCGAGTCCACGCGAGCCGACTGGAAGCGCAAGAAATTCCCGCAGATTCTTCGCGACCTGTATTCCGAGATATGGGTGTACGGCGAACAGAATCTGTACGATCCCATCGAGGAGTATGGCTTCCCCGAGGATATCGCGGAGAAGACCGTCTTCACCGGCTATATTCCCCGTCGGGTTCCCAAGGTTCGCAAGACCCGCCGGAAGCAGAAACAGGTGGTCGTGACTATCGGTGGCGGTGGGGATGGGTATGTCGTGCTCGACAACTACCTGAAAATGCTCGAATCCAACGGAACCGTGGATTTCAAAACACTCATGATCACCGGGCCGTTCCTCGATCCAAGGCGGTTGGATGAACTGGCGGACCGTGCCCGGGCGCTCAAAGTGCAGATCAAGCCATTCGTCAAGAATCTGGAAAAGCGGATGGCGTGCGCCGACCTCGTGGTCACCATGGGCGGTTACAACACCTTGTGCGAGATTCTGTCCCTGAAAAAACCCGCGTTGGTCATTCCCCGTGATAACCCCCGCCAGGAGCAGCTCCTGCGCGCAACAGTGTTCAAGAAACGCGGGTTGTGCGATTTCATCAAATGGGGCGATGTTTCGCCCGAACTGCTCCGTGAGAAGATCAATGACCTCATGACCAACCCGGTCAATTATGTCGAGCAGTTGGAAACATTCCAAATGACCGGTCTGGACGTCATGTGTGACCGTCTGACCTACTTCCGAGAGAATTGCAGTGAATAAGACCGCCCCCAAAGGGAAAACCCTTGGCATGGTGCTCAAGGGATACCCCCGTATTTCCGAGACATTCATATCCAACGAGATAAAGCTGCTGGAGGAGATGGGGTTCACCATCCACATCTATTCCATGCGCGCTCCCCGCGAGAGCTTCAGCCATGAGTCCATCAAGGATATCAAGGCCAAAGTGACCTACCTTCCCTCATCCATGATTTTGGGGCTGCCCGCGTTGCTCTGGCACAATATCCGGCTCTTTCTGCGCATGCCCAAGCGCTACATCAAGTGCCTGGAGCTGATGAAGACCCGCTTCAAGCTCGCGCCCAAAAAGCACACCTGGATCAAGCACATGCTTCAGGGCGGTTACATCATGCAGAAGTCGGTGATCGACGATGGCGTGGATATCGGCCACCTGCACGGGCATTTCGCGCATACACCGACCACCGTGACGATGTACGCGGCTGAACTGGCCGATGTGCCGTTCTCCTTCACTGCCCATGCCAAGGATATTTACACCCAGGACCCGCGCCGGTTTCAGGACAAGATCGACCGGGCCGAGTTCGTGGTCACCTGCACCAAGTACAATGAGCGGTACCTGTCCAAGGTGTCGCCCAACGGCAAGCCGATCCATTGCGTGTACCATGGCATCAATCTCGATCTCTTTTCACCCAATGGGCGTTCCACCGAGGCCAAGCCACCGTACAACATTCTGACCGTGGCCCGTTTCGTGGAGAAGAAGGGCCTCGATACGGTGCTGTACGCGCTGGCCAAACTGCGTGATGAGGGTATTCCCTTTACGTATACACTGGTGGGCGAAGGCAAAGCCAAGTTCAACCGGAAGATTGAACAGCTTATCAAGGAGCTGCATCTGGAAGATGTTGTGACCATGCCCGGAACCGTCACCCACGATGAAGTTATCCGGCTTCTGGGCGAGGCCGACTGCTTCACCCTTGGATGCCGTGAGGCGGAAGACGGTGATCGTGACGGCATTCCCAACGTGGTGGCCGAAGCCATGGCTACCGGAGTGCCGGTTGTGGCAACGGATGTTTCGGGCGTGCCCGAACTGGTGGAGCATGGCGAAACCGGCCTGCTGTGCCCGTCCAATGACGCCGGGGCGCTGGCCGACCGGCTCAAGCGCATGCTCACCCATCAGGATCTGCGCGCCAAGATCATTCCGGCGGCACGGGCCAAGGTTCATGAGGTATTCGACAACAAGAAACTCATCCATGAACTGGGCGAAATCTACATCTCCCATGGGGTTCCCTGCGGGAAGTAGAACGCACCTTGCCACGTTGCTGGCAGGATTCCATACGATCAATAATTCGCGCCCCGACAGTATCGACTGCCGGGGCGCTTTTTGTGTATTATGAATGGAGTACCGTTATCCGAACTGTTCCCTGACAACGCTCTCCAGAGTCGGCTCTGAATTGTCTTTGTATCCGTACTTCACCCGGACCAACGGCTTGTTCACGGACAGCAGGCCGGTGATGTCGATGGGCGTGGCTGAGATAACCACATCGCAATCCGTGGCATTGATGGTCGCTTCAAGGTCGCGGACCTGCTGCGCGCTGTAGCCCATGGCCGGAAGCAAGGAGCCAATGCCGGGGTAGGTCGCAAATGTCTCCTTGAGCGTGCCCACCAGATACGGACGTGGGTCGATCATCTTGGCAGCCCCCAGTCGTTCGGCAGCGATAACGCCTGCGCCGTATGCCATCTCGCCATGGGTCAGGGTCGGACCATCCTCCACCACGAGCACCCGCTTGCCGCTGATCAGCTCAGGCTTGTCTGCGGTCACTTCCGAGTCCGCCTCGATGATCAAGGCATTGGGGTTGGTGGCGGTAATGTTCTTCCGAACCTCTGCCACCTGTTCGCTCGTGGCACTGTCCACTTTATTGATGATAGCCACATCGCACATGCGCATGTTGGTTTCGCCGGGGTGATAGGTCATCTCGTGTCCGGCCCGGTGCGGATCGAAGACGACGATGTTCAGGTCCGGCTTGTAGAACGGGGTGTCGTTGTTGCCACCGTCCCAGACGATGACGTCGGCTTCGGCCTCGGCTGCTTCGAGGATTCTGCCGTAATCCACTCCGGCATAAATGACGGCCCCCATGTCGATGACCGGTTCATATTCTTCCCGTTCCTCGATGGTGCATTGGTGCTCGTCGAAATCCTCGTATTTGGCAAATCGCTGGACCGCCTGCTTGACCAGATCGCCATAGGGCATGGGGTGTCGCACGGTGACCACCCGTTTGCCCATGTCCTGCAGGACACGAACGACCTCGCGACTGGTCTGGGATTTGCCGCAACCGGTCCGCACGGCGCAGACAGATATAACCGGCTTGTTGGACTCGATCATCGTATAAGGGGCACCCACGATCATGAAGTCCGCCCCGGCAGCCGTGACAGCGGACGCCTTGTGCATGACTTCATTGTGTGTGATGTCCGAGTAGGAGAAGACCACGAGATCAACGCCTTTTTCCTGGATTAATCCTTCCAGATCGTTGTCCGGGTGGATGGGGATGCCGTCGGGATACTTGGTGCCGCAGAGTTCCGGTGGATACACGCGACCGTGGATATCCGGTATCTGCGTCGCCGTGAATCCCACGACGTCATAGCGTTCGTTATCGCGAAAATAGACGTTGAAGTTGTGAAAATCCCTTCCGGCTGCTCCCATGATAATGACTTTTTCGATCATTTGACGAACCTCCGAGCCTGTTGCCCTTTGTTGCAGTGATTCCCTTTGCGTGCCTCAACAGCCGGTGTCGCTACTCACTGAGTATGGGCGTGATGCGCTCCAGCGCCCAGTCGATGTCTTCCTTGGTGATGACCAGAGGCGGGGCGAACCGGATGATGGTCTCATGGGTCTCCTTGCAAAGCAGGCCCGCTTCCTTGAGTTTTTCGCAATACTGACGGGCACCGCCTGCTTCGGGGTGGAATTCCACGCCGATGAGCATGCCGCGGCCTCGTACTTCCTTGATTTTGGGATTGTCGATGGCGCGCAGTCCCTGCGTGAAGTACTCGCCGAGGGTTGCCGCGTTGTCGATGAGACCATCGTCACGCAGCACCCGGAGAGCGGTTCGGGCGATGGCGCAGGCCAGCGGATTGCCGCCGAAGGTGGAGCCGTGTTCGCCGGGCTTGAGCACGCCAAGGACCTCGGTGTTGGAGAGGACTGCTGACACGGGATAGAACCCGCCGGAAAGCGCCTTGCCGATGAGTGTCAGGTCAGCCTCGACCCCTTCATGCTCTTCGGCCAGCATCTTGCCGGTGCGTCCCAGACCGGTCTGGATTTCATCGAAAATGAGCACGACTTCGTTCTCATCGCAGATGCGGCGAACATCGCGCAGGTAGCCGTCGGGCGGGATGATGACCCCGGCCTCACCCTGTATGGGCTCGACCATGAAAGCCACGGTGTTTTCGGTTATGGCGTCTTCCAACGCCTGTGCGTCACCGAAATCCACCACCTTGAAGCCGGGGGTGAACGGCCCGAAGCCATTGGTGGATGTCGGGTCGGTGGAGAAGGAAATAATGGTGATGGTCCGCCCGTGGAAATTGTTGCGGCAGACGATGATTTCGGCTTTGTCTTCAGGGACGCCCTTGATCTGATATCCCCATTTGCGAACAGCCTTGATGGCGGTTTCCACGGCTTCGGCACCGGAGTTCATGGGCAGCACCTTGTGCGAGTTGGTCAGGTCGCACAGCTCCTTGTAAAGCGGGCCGAGCTGGTCGTTGCGGAAGGCGCGAGAGGTCAGGGTCAGCTTCTTGGCCTGATCAAACATGGCCTGCATGATCTTGGGGTTGCAGTGGCCCTGGTTCACGGCAGAATAGGCGGAGAGGCAATCGAGATACTTTTTCCCGTCAACGTCCCACACCCAGATGCCCTCGCCTCGCTCGATGACCACATCCAGCGGCTTGTAGTTGTGGGCTCCGAATTCATCTTCCAGCAGAATGTATTCCTGAGATTTCATCATGTTGCTCCTTTGGCCGCATTCATTCGGCCGTGAAATTTTCGTACGTGTTCCATTGCCCGTTGCCGGGCGTCCTCAACGTCGCCCCGGGTCACGGCTGCGACCAGATCGCGAAGGTCTTCGAGGTTGTCATGGAGATTCCTGTTGCCGGTAAGGGCGTATGTTTCCGAAGTTCCCAGCACCTGCTCGTGTACCATCTTGAGTACGGCCGTGAGGAGCGGGTTGCCGGTAAGCTCTGCAATGGCGACATGAACAGCCACATCGCCCTCCAGAAACGCCGTTGGGTTGTTGTCGTGTATTGCCTGTTCCGCCTGATTGAAGCAGGCGGTTATCCGTTCTATTCCTGCCTGCGAGATGCGCCCGGCTGCCAATGCCGCGGCAATGGGTTCCACAGCCTCGCGGAACTCCCGAATATGCCCCGGTGCTATGGACTGGGCCTGTACAAGCAGGTCGAGGTGCTCGGTGAGCTTGGCCGTATCGGCGTGGGTGACAAAGGCGCCTCCTGTGGCTCCGGCCCGGATGGAGACAAGCCCCTTTTCCTCAAGCACTCGAAGGGCTTCGCGTATGGTGCCGCGCCCAGTGCCGAACATGTTCTTGAGTTCCAGTTCGGGCGGCAGTTGATCCCCAGGCTTTAGTTTTCCATTGAGAATTGCCGTTTCAATTTCATCAACCACTTGCTGGAATCGTCTGCTTGGTTTGATTTTTTTGACTGTGAAGATCATGGCCCGCTTTGGATGTGCTAAAAATGTCTAATTGTCCTACAATTACCTGTATGCGCGTGGGGCCAAAAAAAGTCAACACAGGAATGGATGATGGAAAAAGGCGGAGTAGAGCCAATTTATACGAGTGTTTTCTGGGAAAAGAGTGTACACAGAGGTGAATTTTTTCCGTGTTGAAAAGGCGAATATGAAAGACGATACAGAAGTTATGAAATCCAGCTCCGTTAGTAAGTCTCCGGTTTCGGAGGAACATTCTCTTCGGGGGCTTGTATTTGAGGATGCTCCGCTTCCTTATCAGTGCCTTGATGAAGAAGGGCGTATCCTGTTCGTGAATCAGGAATGGCTGAAGATGCTCGGTTACAAAAAGCGGGATGTCATCGGTTCCTGGTTCGGGAACTACCTGACATCGGAATCCGTTGAAATCTTTCGGCACCGGTTCAATGTCTTTCTCAACACCGGCCAGGTGAGCGATGGCGAATTCACCATGATCTGCCGGGACGGTTCCCGCATCAAGGTTGTCGTCAATGGCCGCATCAGCCGCAATGAGCAGGGAGAATTCCTGCAGACCCACTGCATCCTGCATAATATCAGCGAAAAAAAACGGACCAGGGACGAACTGCTCTCAAGCGAGCGGCGCTTTCGCGGCCTGTTCGAGTCCAGCCTGGACGGTATTGCATTCGTGGACATGGAGGCCACCATCCTCAATGTCAATCCCGCCCTGTGCGCCATGGTAGGAAGGAGCGAGGACGAACTGCTCGGCAAGAATGCCCGTGATCTGGCTCCGGTGGAGTCGTTTGATACGGCGTGGGCGGCATACAAGAAAGCCCTGATCAACCGGGAGGACATGCCGGAAATCGCCCAGGAGTTGATCCATGCCGAGGGCCACAGGGTTCGGACATCCATCCGCTTTTGGGTGATCAGCGATGACGGCAAAGCGCCGAGCGGCGTATGGATCAACGTCAAGGACCTGTCGCGAGTCGTTCAGGCCGAAGAAGCCCTGCGGCATACCGAGAGCCAGTACAAGCGCATTGTCGAGACCGCCAATGAAGGGATCATCGGACTGGATGCGGGGAAATGCATTGTTTTTTCCAATCAGGTCCTGGCCGATTTCGTCGGATACGACAGGATTGAACTGCTCGGACAACCTGTATCGAAAATTTTTCCCCCATCAGACTCAGAAGACTGGGCTGAACGTATCTCCCTTTCCAGTCTGGATGCCGAAGAACGGTACGAAAGCCCGTTCATTCGCAAGGATGGGACCACCGTATGGGGGTTGATATCAGCTTCCCGGCTCATGTCGGAGTCCGGTGAACAGACCGGGTCCTTTGCCATGATCGCCGACATTACCAAGCGGAAACGGTTCGAAGCCGACCTGCGGGAAAGTGAGCGAAAGTACCGGCATATTTATGAGCACGCCATGGAGGGTCTGTATCAGACCTCGCCGGATGGCCGTTTCCTGAGTGCCAATCCGACCATGGCGCGTATCCTTGGCTATGATTCGCCGGAAGAGCTGGTCTATGCGATTTCGGATGTGCGGCATCAGTTGTATGTCAATCCCGTTGATCGCGACATCCTGATTCAGGAGATGGAGCAGCATGGCCGTTTGAACACTCGGGAGTGTCAGTTCCTCCGCCGGGACGGTTCTGTCTTCTGGGGTCTGCAGAACTCCAGAATTGTCCGTGATGAACGGGGACGAGTGATGATGTTCGAGGCCAGTCTGGTGGATATCTCCGAACGCAAGGAAGCGGAAAAGGCCCTTGAGAGGAGTCAGGAGCTGCTCAATGAGGTCCAACGAATCAGCATGACCGGCGGCTGGGAAGTGGATTTGCAGTCCGGTGAGATCAGTTGGACCGATGGGCAGATCGATCTTTTTGGCGAGAAACGCGAACAGATGCCCAATCGTTTGGCGGACCTGCTGCGGCGTTATGTACATGTTGAAGATCAGCCCATGTTCCGATCCAATTGGGACAGGATGCTGCAGAAGAGGGAGCCGTTTGAGCTGGAGTTCCGGATCGTCAAAGGGGATGGGAAGGAAGCGGTCCTGCTTTTCAAGGGTGTGCCTGAAATAGACGCCTACGGCGACATTCGCCGTGTGTTCGGAGCAACACTTGATGTGACCAAGGAACGCATGGCCGCTCGGGAGCTGGCCCAGTCACATCAACGTATGCTGACCATCCTCGACGGTATCGATGCCGATATTTATGTTTCCGAAATCGACAGTTACGAAGTGCTTTTCATGAACGATCACATGCGCAATTCGTTTGGAAGCACCCATGGTAATATCTGCTACAAGGCGTTTCGTAAAAAGGACGAACCCTGTGGTTTCTGCCCGAAACTCGACCTGCTGGATGAAAACGGCGATCCCGTGGAAACCATCATCTCCGAACGGCATAATCCCATAACCAACAGATGGTACCTCAACCATGACCGGGCCATCCTCTGGCTGGAAGGCAAGCTGGTTCACATGCACATGGCGGCTGATATCACCGCCCTCAAGGAGATGGAAAAAGACCTCAAGGAAGCCATGTCCAGGGCCGAGGAAGCCAGTACCGCGAAAAATGAATTTCTGGCCAACATGAGTCATGAAATACGTACGCCGCTCAATGGTCTGCTCGGCATGCTTCAGATATTGCAGATGGGCAATTTGAAAAAACATCAGCGGGAACATCTGGAAACGGCCCTTGAGTCCGGGCGCAACCTTTTGCAGATTCTCAATGATATTCTTGATCTGTCAAAGATCGAGTCCGGCATGCTCGATTTCGACGAGCAGGAGACCCAGCTGGGAGAAGTGCTGGAGTCTGTGGTCTCGGTCTTCCGGCATACTGCGAGCATGCGGGGCGTGAACGTGGAGTGGAGCATAGATGAAAGACTCCCATTCACCTTTTTGCTGGACCACGGGCGGTTGCGTCAGATTCTCTTCAATCTCGTGGGCAACGCCACAAAGTTTACGGAAGAGGGGATGGTGACTGTGGAAGCGTATCCGCTTCCCATACCGCTCAAGGATGGTCGAATGCGGATTTTCTTCTCGGTTACGGATACCGGCATAGGCATTCCGTCCGATAAAATCAGCCGGATATTCGATCCGTTCACCCAGGTTGACGGTTCAGTCACGCGAAAATATCAGGGAACCGGTCTGGGGCTTGGCATCGTCCATCGGCTTGTGACGCTCATGAACGGGACAATCACCGTGGACAGCAGACTGAGCCAAGGGACGACCATTGCCTTTACTGTCGCGGCCCAGCCGATGCAGGCTTCAGCTCGTAGTATGAAGAAGTCCTTGCAGAATAATTCCAACATGGAATTGAACATTCTTGTGGCCGAAGATGAGCACGTCAACCGAGTGGTGGTCGAGCGGCTTCTCGCCAAACTTGGTCACCAGAGCGTGTGTGTGGAAAATGGCGAACAGGCCGTGGACATGCTCATGGAGCGGCAGTTCGACTGCCTGTTGACGGATATCCAGATGCCGGGGATGGACGGCGTGGAAACCACACGGGTCATCCGTAACAAGCTGGGTCTGAAAATCCCCATCGTGGCCCTCACGGCACATGCCATGAAAGGGGATCGTCAGCGGTTTATGGAGTCCGGCATGAACGGGTATGTTGCCAAGCCGTTTGATATGAGCGACCTTCAGGCCGAGTTGAGCCGTGTCATGCAGGAAGCCGAAAATTAATCCGAACTATATGAGATAGAGCGGCGTTTCACCGTCTTTGCGTGCGCGTGCCGAGCCGATGTGCGCGGCCATGTCGCCTGCCGCTTCGAGCTGCTTTATGGCTGCCTCCAGCTTGTCCGGTGGCACGGCCAGAATCAGGCCGCCCGAAGTCTGGGCGTCAAAGACCAGATCGCGAAGGAATTCATCGGCAGCGTCGGCCACGGTGGTGCGCGGCAGATAGTGATTGCGGTTGCAGACCGAGCCTGCCGGGAGCATGCCCATGGAAACCATCTCCAGCGCACCGGGAATGAGTGGAACATCCTGCATGCGAATTTCCACCGTCACATTGCTGGCATCTGCCAGTTCGATGAGGTGACCACCCAGTCCGAAACCGGTGATGTCCGTGGCGCCGATGAGTTTCAAATCCCTGATGACTTCGCCGCCCGCCTTGTTCAATCGCCCGCACACTTCAAAGAGAATATCTTCCATGGCGTCGGCGTCAGGCATTTCCCCCTTCACCGCTGTGGCTATGACACCGGTGCCGATGGGCTTGGTGAGCAGCAACTGGTCACCGGGACGTACGCCTCTGTTGGAGGCAAATCCATCCGGGTCGACCAGTCCGGTCACAGCCAAGCCGTATTTGAGTTCGTCGTCTTCGACGCTGTGACCGCCGGACGGAACGGCTCCGGCTTCAATGACCGCATCCATACCGCCACGGAGAACATCGGTCAGAACCGAGCCGGGAAGCTGTTTCATGGGGAAGCAGACAATGTTCATTGTCGACCACGGCGTACCGCCCATGGCGTACACATCCGAGAGGGCATTGGCTGCGGCGATGCGCCCGAAACGGTACGGATCATTGACCACGGGCGTGAAGAAATCCACGGTCTGAACCAATGCCTTGCCGTCGGGAAAAGACAACACCACAGCATCCTCGTTGTCGCCGGGACCTCCGGCCAACACGCGGTCGTCACTGTGGGCGCCCAGCCCCGATAATGCCTGCTCCAGGTCCCCCGGAACGATCTTGGCGGCTCAACCAGCCGCTTTGACCGTGGATACCAGCTTCAGCTTGGTCATGGTGTCTCCTTCTTCGGGTTTCGTAGCAAAGTGCGCATGGAAAGCAAAGGCGTTTGGTGCGCCGGGCTATATTGCATTACTATAGTAATATGTCGTCTTCTATCCGAGCCTGCGGGCGAATTCGGATACGAGAACAGCGCCAGCCTGGGCCACGTTCAGTGAGTCGAACTCGCGCATGAACGGAATGTGCAGGCTATGGTGTCCGTATTTGGCCACGCCCGGGCGGATGCCCTTTTCCTCGTTGCCGAGGACCAGCACGGCCGGGGTATCCAGCTCTGCGGTGTAAATATTCTGAGAGTCCGATGTCATCCGGGCGCAGTACACGGTAAAGCCGTAGTTCACGAAATCCTTCATGGCGTTTGCCAGGTTGCCGACCTTGGAAACCGGCAGCTTGTTCAATGCACCGGCGCTGGAGCGCATGGCTCCGGCTCCGAGATAGGCTCCGTGGTGCTGGCAGACGACCAGACCGGCACCGCCAAGTGCGTAGAGCGTACGGGCAAGCACGCCGACGTTGCCGGTATCCTGTACCTGATCGAGAACAACGACGAGAGGCAGCGGGGCCTCCTCTGCGTTTTCGAGGAGTTCAGTCAGCGGCGTGTAGGAAAGGGCGGCACATCGAGCGGCCACTCCCTGATGGTTGCCGCGGTACATGAAATCCAGATCCTTGGCCGAAACCGACTTGAAAGGAACATTTTTTTCTTTGCACAAGGCGAGAATTTCTTCCATCGCCTTATCACTGCGCCCTTTTCGGAAGGCGACGAAATCCACCCTTGATGGATCGTCCATCATCAATTCTTTGACTGGCTTGTTGCCAACTACGTAGATTTTACCGTCTTTTTTGCCAGGGCCGTTCTTTTGCATATGATTATCCTTTAGGGGGCGTGCAACTATCCATTGCACAAGCTTGCGTTCGTTACCGCGAATCTGTAGTGGTTTTACCGCGCTATTGCAAACCCTAGCAAGGTGGGATAGCAGATGTATAAAGCATTCTCATGTAGTTAAGACTTTTTCTAGACTTCCATTGTTCCAATAAATTTGATAATGGAATGCAGGAAGCCGGAGGAAAATTTGCAGATTTCCAAATTGATACGGTTACTTTTGATTGCCCTCCTGATCGCAGGCGTGGGCTATGGTTGTGCTCCCAAGAAGGCGCCCGAGGTGGAGGTGGCCGCACCGGCCCCCGAACCAGAGGAGGCCGTCAGCGAGGTGCCGGTGGATGCTGATCCGCTGGAACCCGAGGTTGAGGCAGCACCGGATGTTGAAGGTGATCTGACCGAAACGGAGCAGGCGGTTCTGAACTCCCGGTTCGGGCTGTTGTTCGACTTTGAACTTCACCAGACCAAAGATGTTGAAAACTATTTCAACTACTTCAACCACAAAGCACGCAAGACCATGGTGCGCTGGCTCAAGCGCTCCGAACCATACCTTCCATACGTCCGTCGGGTGTTCACCCAATACGGTTTGCCGCAGGATCTGGTTCTGCTGCCCTTTGTCGAGTCCGGATACAATGTTCGGGCCTATTCCTGGGCCGGAGCCGGTGGTATGTGGCAGTTCATGCGTGGTACGGGTCGTCTGTACGGCCTGCAATCCGACTGGTGGATCGACGAACGTCGTGACCCCTACAAAGCCACTGACGCTGCCGCCCGTCACCTCCGCGATCTCTACGATCGGTTCGGTGACTGGTATCTCGCACTGGCAGCGTACAACGCCGGCACAGGAAAAATCTCCCGTGCGCTGAAACAGGCCGGCTGTAACGACTTTTTCGAGTTGTCGGAAAAGAACCGCCGCCTTTCCCGCAGAGTCCGCCTCAAACGGGAAACCAAACATTACGTTCCCAAATTCATCGCTATTTCAAAAATCTTCCAGAACCTGGACACCCTCGGTTTCGAGCCGGTTTCCTGGGACAAGGAAGTCGAAGTGGTTCCCGTCAAGCTCCCTGGTGGCACCGACCTGCTGGCTCTGGCCCGCTCTGGTGGCATGAGCTGGGACGAGTTCCACAAGTACAACCCGGCATTCAGGCGCCAGGTCAGCCCGCCGCACATGGAGGCAGCAGCCTACCTGCCGGTGGCCAAGGCCGACAAGATGATGGCCTACCTCTCGGACCCCAGTTCGAGGCCGTACGCAGGGTACACACGCTACAGAGTGCGCTCCGGTGATTCCTGGTGGCGTATCTCCCGTCGATACGGTGTACCTATCTCGGTCCTGAAAAAGGTGAACAACACCCGGTCCAATACACTGCGCCCCGGCCAGCATGTCATGGTTCCCGGTAGCGGTTCCGGCCGTGCCGTGGCCTCTTCCAGCTCGTCAAAGACCCGCGCCATCGCTGCCAAACGCGGTAATTACGTGGTTCGCTCCGGCGATACCCTGTGGTCCATCTCGCAAAAGTTCGGAACAACGGTTAACACCGTCAAACGTTCCAACGGTCTGCGTTCCAGCCGTCTTAAAGTCGGTCAGAAATTGTACATCCCCAACAACTCGGCTCCGGCCACCAAGCAGGCTGTCAAGCAGGCTGGCAAGGTGAAGACCCAGTTGGTCAAGTACAAGGTCCGACGCGGCGACAACCTGTGGACCATCGCCCGCAAGTTTGGCGTCAAGGTCTCAGACCTGCGCCGCTGGAACTCGCTGAACAGCCGCGGTACCATCTATGCCGGTCAGCGCCTCAAGGTGTATGTCCAGTAGGATAACGCGATAATGAATTCAAACGCCCTGCACGATTTTTCGAGCAGGGCGTTTTTCTTTGCTTTTTACCTTGCTTCATGGCGTTATACACGGTGCCTTGCTTCCATTGCGTGAAGGGGAAAAATGCGACTTGGCACCAAACTTGATAAATCCGGGGGAATGGAAAGAACTTCCTATTGAACACAACATGAGGATTACCCCATGAAGACAAAATATCTGATCATTGGCGCAGGTCCCACCGGACTGGGCGCAGCCAACCGGCTCCGTGAGCTGGGCATGGAAGAATTCATCATCCTTGAGCGCAACAACTACGCCGGTGGACTTGCCACCAGTTTCAAGGACGATGCCGGATTCACCTGGGATATCGGCGGGCACGTGGTCTTCTCCCACTACGATTACTTCGATAACCTTATGGACTCACTGCTGGGCGATGAACGCCTCGAACACCAGCGGGAATCCTGGGTTCGGTCCAACTCGACCTGGGTGCCGTATCCGTTCCAGAACAACATTCGCCACCTGCCGCCCGAAGCACGCTGGGAATGCGTAAAGGGATTGCTGCCCGGCCATCGAAATGAAGAGACCCCCACCAACTTTGCCGAGTGGTTCGATCATATCTTCGGTGCCGGCATCGCCAAGCACTTCATGCAGCCGTACAACTTCAAGGTATGGGCAACGCCGCCCGAGCTGATGCAGTTCAACTGGATCGGCGAGCGGGTCAGTGTGGTGGACCTCAAGAAGGTGCTCAAGAACATTATCCTCGAACAGGATGACGTTGCCTGGGGACCGAACAATACCTTCAAGTTCCCCCTGTACGGCGGTACCGGCGAAATATTCCGTCGGCTGGGCGAGCGGCTCAAGGATCGCACCGAGTTCGGTCAGTCCGTGGTCGCCATTGATCCAGATGCCAAAAAGGTGACCACCGACTCGGGATTGACCATTGAGTACGAAGTGCTTCTGAACACCGCGCCGGTGGATATCCTGGCCGGTAAGTGGCTCTCCAACCGTGATGCCGCTTTGATCGATGCCGCTGGCGACCTGACGCACAATTCGGTGTACGTGGGTGGTGTCGGACTGGATATTCGGGATGAATCCGAGCGTAACTCCCGCTGCTGGATGTACTACCCGGAATCAGATTCGCCGTTTTATCGCGTGACCAATTTCCACAACTATTCGCCCAACAACGTGGCCCGCCCCGGCGAGCAGCTTGCCTTCATGTGCGAGTCGTCCTTTTCCGAGCACAAGCCCGAGAAGGTGGACGAGTTGATGGATCGGACCATCGAAGGGCTGGTCAATACCGACATGATGGATCCTGCCCGTGTGAAGGACTTCTGCACCAAGTGGGAGATAGCTGTGGACTACGGCTATCCCGTGCCCACTCTCAAGCGCGACGGTGCACTGCGCACCATCCAGCCCCGGCTCGAAGAAAAGGATATATACTCCCGTGGACGCTTCGGCGGTTGGAAGTACGAGGTGTCCAACATGGACCACTCGGTCATGCAGGGCGTGGAGTGGGTCGAGCGCATGCTCAAGGGAACGCCGGAGACCACCTACTCCTGGGAGTAGACACTTCTCCTTGGCGGCCCATGCCGATCAGTGATACAGAAACCGGACCCGTGGATGAAAGCGGGTCCGGTTTTTTTACAGCCACTCCCATGCCGGGGTGAAATACAAGGAACACAATGAACACCACAATATTTGAAAAACGTCGCGAGAATCTCAAGCGGCTTCTGACGAAAAAGAAGATCCCAGCCCTGCTCGTTTCCCACGCTGCCAACCGCTATTACCTGAGCGGCTTCGAGCTGCACGATCCGCAGTGCAACGAGTCCTCCGGATGGCTGGTTGTCACGGCAAGCGGCGACGATTACCTGTTCACCGATCCCCGTTATTACGACGCAGCCAAACAGGTGTGGGATGAGGACAAGCTCTTCATCTATGCCGCCAACAAGCACGCGCTGGTCGGGGAAACCCTGAAGGGCAACGGCATCAAGGCGTTGGCAATTGAGCCGAAGGCCATGCATCTGTTCGACTATGAAAAGCTCAACGAGCTGTTCACGCTCACTGCTGTCGATAATCTGGTGGAAGAGCTGCGGATCATCAAGGATGAGGATGAAATTCGCCGCATGGATGCGTCCATCGATCTGAACCACAAGCTGTTCAAGTACATCGAAGGGCAACTGGTTCCGGGCAAGACTGAAGAGCAGGTCGCCTGGGAAGTGGAGAAATTCTTCCGTGAAAACGGAGCTGAGGAGCTGGCATTTTCCACCATCGTCGGTGTTGGTCCCAATGCCGCACTGCCGCATGCCATTCCGGGCGAGACCGTGGTTCGCGAAAACGACATGGTGCTGATCGATACCGGTTGCCGTTTGGAGGATTACAATTCCGACCAGACCCGGACCTTCTGGGTGGGCGATACACCGTCCGATCGTTTCAAGGAGACCATGGATCTGGTGCAGGCCTCCCAGCAGGCCGCCATCGATGTCATCCGCCCAGGCCTGACATACTTTGAAGCGTATCAGGTTGCCTACTCAGTATTCGAGCAGGCGGGCGTGGAAAAGCTGTTCACCCATGGACTGGGGCACGGTATCGGACTGGAGACCCACGAGCCGCCGAGCCTGAGCAAGGCTGCCAAGGGCGAACTCAAGGCCGGTATGGTCGTCACCGTGGAGCCGGGCCTCTATGATCCCAAATGGGGCGGTATTCGTTGGGAATATCAGGTGCTGGTCACCGAAGACGGCTGCCGCATCATGTAGTCGTCGGTAGTATGAAATGATAAAAGCCCTTCGGCTGATGCCGAAGGGCTTTTTTATTTGTGTATGTGCGTTGCCTACAGAACCTGTTTGATTTCAAGGTCCATGTCAGCATTTTCCATGGCAGCCTCGTCACCGAGCACACAGATGTCTCCGTGTTCGGTATTGACGCGGATCACATCGGCAAATGCGCGGAAGTCGGCTTCCGTGGTTGCCAGCGCTTCTTCTCGCAATGTTTGCAGGAAGTCGTCGTCCTGATTAGTCAGGTGGCGAACCAGTGCGGTGAATCCCTTGGCGTCGGGCAACTGGTAGGTGTCGATTTCGCCGATGGCACCGATGATCGACTTCTCCAGTTCATCCTTGTTGATATCGACCTTTTCCAGATAGTCGGCGGTGGCGTCGAACGCCTTGACCGTGGCTGCCAGATTGGGGTCACGGTAGGAGACCATGGACAGGCCGTTTGCCATGCGGTCCACGATGCAGAATGCACCGTAGGCGCCGCCCTGCACACGGACTTTTTCCCACAGGTAGCCGGTGCGGATCAGCTTGTTGATCACCTGTGCCGAACCGTTGAGGGTGACGCCGTGCTGCGCCAGTCCCACGCCCTTGCCAACGTAGTTGACCTGAGCCGGAATGCCGAGGCCTTCCCGTCGGGGCAGGTCCAGGGCATTGTAGGTTGCGGTCTCTGCATCGGTTTGCGGGAGCGCCGAGATGATGGAGGCGATTTCCGGCTCCACCTGAGCGAAGAGTTCCTCGTCCATGGTGGCGTTGCAGATCACGCGGTTGGAGGAGATGAGCAGGGTGCGGATACGCTCCAAATCCTTGGCGACACCGCGGAAATCGTCTTCGATGCGCTGCTCAAGGTTGCGCAGGAATTCGAGGTTGGTCAGCCCGGACATGATCTCTTCCATGGCGTGACCGCGGTGCGTTCTGGCGCGTAGACGGGTGGCAACCACCTGATGGCCGGCCGGTACGAGCCGCTGCTCGGCGCGGGCGCGGGACTCGGCAACGATGCGGCCGAACCGCTCCTTGTTGTCGAGTTTGGCCGACGTCAGGATTTCGGTGATGATGGCGCTGGTCTCGGCGATCTTCTCGCCAGTGGCCTTGGCGCGCACGAACAACCGGGAAGCGGCCTCTTTCGAGTCGCGCACCGGAGCTGCGTAGGGCTGCGCCCAGATGCCGCCGGAGGTCCGGGCGATCCACTGGGAAAGGCCCACGAAATCGTGCTTGTCCGTGCCGGATTCTGTCAGGGCACGACCGAATACGCCAGCGTAGGGCAACAGCTCGTCGGGAAGAACGGACAGGTCGAATCCGAGATCCACGTAAGCAATGCCGTTGGTGGCGAGGTCGTGGTAGAGCAGGGGCGCTCCGCCAACCTCACGCTTCTCGGTCGGGATGATCCGGTTCTCACGCGGCAGGTCTTCAACGGCCAGACGCGGGATCGAGGCCAGGGCTTCGGGCGCGTCAGGCGCGGCCTGCTGTTCGGCAAGGCGCTTGGCATCGTCCATGATCTTCTGGAGCTGGTCGTCGTTGAGGGAATCCTTGACCTTTTTCAGTCGGGACGCCTCCCGCTTGGCGAGGTTCATGGACATCTTGTGGTCCGGCTCCAGCAGGACAGTGGTCCGGTGGGGATTGTGCAGGAACAACCGGGCAAGGAGTTCCTCGAAAATCTTGTCGCCGTTGGCAACCCAGCCCTTGATGTTGTTGAGCGGTTCCTCGAAAGGCAGCAGGGCCAGCGGATCGCCTTCGACATCGGTGTCATCGTAAAGCCATGTGGACAGGGCCTGGAACATCAGGGACAGACCACGGGGGTAGGAGCCGGTGTTGTTCTCGCGCAGTCCGAACTCGACCGAGTTGATCGCCGCTTCGATATCCTCGGCGTCGATGCCGTTGTCCACCAGTTCCTTGATGGTATGGAAGATGACGGATTCGGCTTTGATGGCGTTGGAGGGATGTATGCCCTTGAGCCCAACCGAAAAGAACATCTGGCGCATGTCGGCTTCCAGACCCACACCGGCCAGATCATCACCCAGGCCGGAGTCGGTGAGCGCCTTTTTCAGCGGAGACGAGGGCAGCCCGATGAGGATGTGCTCCAGAACGTGCAGGGCGAGGTTCAGGTTGGCGTCGCTGGTTTCAGCCAGCAGCCAGTTGACCGTGAACATGCCTTTGGCCAGTCGCTCGGAGGCCGGGTAGCCCTTGCGCACCTGACGTGCTTCGGTGAATCGCTCCTGAAGCGGTACCTGGCTCTTGGCTACGTCGATCTTCTCATATTCGGAAAAGACCTCGTCGAGAATTTCCAGACGCTTTTCCGGGTCGTCGTCACCGTAGAAATACGCGTAGGCATTGGACGGATGATAGTGGTCGCGATGGAAAGCCATGAACTGGTCAAAAGTCAGGTCCGGGATGACGGACGGATCACCACCGGAGTCGATGCCGTAGGTGGTATCCGGGAAGAGCGACTGCTGGGTGTGCTCGTAGAGCAGCGAGTCGGGGGAAGAATATGCGCCCTTCATTTCATTGTAGACAACACCCTTGTAGGTGATGGGCTTGTCCTTGCCTTCCAGCTCGTAGTGCCATCCCTCCTGCTTGAGGGTATCCGGCGTCAGGCGCGGATGAAACACGGCATCGAGATAGACGTCGATGAGATTGTAGAAATCCTGCGTGTTGGCGCTGGCAACGGGATAGCAGGTCTTGTCCGGGAAGGTCAGTGCATTGAGGAATGTCTGGAGCGATCCCTTGAGCAGCTCCACGAACGGCTCCTTCACGGGGTATTTGTCCGATCCGCAAAGGACCGAGTGTTCCAGAATATGGGCCACGCCTGTAGAGTCTTCAGGCGGGGTGCGGAAGGAGATGCCGAACACCTTGTTCTCATCATCGTTGACAACAGACAGAACGCGGGCGCCGGTTTTGTCGTGTCGGTAAACATGGGCGACGGACGCCAGTTCCTTGATTTCCTCTTCCTTGATCTTGGTAAAACCGTGACTCATGTATATCTCGCTTTGTTATGTGGTCGAGTTGATCCCATCAGGGTAAGAATGCCAACCCCGAATGGCAAGTCTCATCGTATACACGAGTCGCCTTCGCATTCCTAGACGCGAAAATGCATTTTCCTCTTGACGGGAATACGAGACATGATTAAATCACTTGAGAACGGGAATCATTCCTAATTAAAAGATAATAACTGACTCAACACAAGGAGTACATAATGAGCTGCGAACACAATCACGAGGAACTGTTGCCTGAATTTGCCAAAGTCGGACAGAAGGTCCCCGAGTTCAGCCTTGAAGTATATGACCCGACCGAAGGCGGTTTCGGCGTAGTGGACCTTGGAACCCTGCGCAAAGAAGGCAAGTGGACCATCCTCTTCTTCTATCCCGCGGACTTCACCTTTGTCTGCCCCACCGAGTTGGCCGATCTCGCTGCCAAGCACAAGGAGCTGGTCGATCTGGGTGCCGAGGTTATCTCCGTATCCACGGATACCAAGTTCACCCATCTGGCCTGGAAGAACGACGAACGTCTGCTGGCCGATGTGAAGTTCAAGATGGCGGCCGACCCGACAGGTGAAGTGTCCCGCTTCTTTGATGTGTGGGATTACGATAGCGGTTTGGCTCTGCGCGGTACCTTTGTCATCAGCCCCGAGGGTGTCCTGGCCTCCTCAGAAGTCAACTTCTTCAATGTGGGCCGCAATGCCGATGAACTGGTCCGCAAGATGAAGGCCAATCACTACCTCAAGGATCACCCTGAGGAAGCCTGCCCTGCCAAGTGGAATCCGGGCGACAAGACTTTGACCCCCGGCGAAGACCTCGTCGGCAAGGTTTACGAAGCACTTAACGACTAACGAAGAGACTGTCACACTCTCACTCGTTCTGTTGCATGAAACGCCCCCGGCAGCCAGTCTGTCGGGGGCGTCCTTTTGTGTTCATTGGCGAGTATAAATAAATATTGTTGGATTCTGTTCAATCGGCATTGAACAATGCGTATGAAAGTAAAAGGCACTGGCTATCATTCGCCTTTGTTGAATGATAATGCTAATTATCTGAATGAAATAGAGAATTTATTGCGCGGGTTTGAGAAACTGGTATTGCTCTGGTTTCAGGTGATTGCCGGACGGGATACACCGTGTATAGGGGCGACATAACTGGCTTGCCCTTTGCCATTACATATGTAAAGGGAGTCTCCTTGCCGCTGAAAATGGCGGTTACATATATACAAGGAGCAATATATGGCCAGCAATGTGGATGAAATCACCATCAATTATTCCGAGGACAACCAGCTCATCGTCAAAGAGCTGGACAAGGTCATCCTGTCCAAGGGTGCCTGGACCACCATTATTTTCCGCTATCAGGAACTCAACCGCGCCAAGGGTGAATACGGCCCGGAAAAGTACACCATTCGCCGTTACCAGAAAGTGGATGGAACCTACCGTCCCAAGTCCAAGTTCAATATTTCGAGCCAGGCGCAGGCTCAGAAGATCGTTGAAGCCCTCAACGGCTGGGTCTCCTAGTAGCCTGACCGGATAAGCCGACACGCTGAACGAAATAAAGGGCACGATAGCCGTCATGCTCTTGAAATACTGTTGGCGTAACCGAACAGCCTGCGATTTTTCGCGGGCTGTTTGATTATGAGAGGAGCTGCCCATGTTCATCGGTGCCCACATGTCCATTGCCGGAGGTCTGCACATGGCCTTCGATCATATCCGCACGGTGGACGGAACCGCCCTGCAGATTTTTACTCGCAACCAGCGCCAGTGGAAGATTCCGCCCCTGACAAAGGTCGATATCGATCTTTTTGGCATGGCCTGGGAAGAGTGGGGCGAGTATCCCGTAGCCGCTCACGATTCCTATCTGATCAATCTCGCTTCGCCCAAGGAAGAACAGGTGACCAAGTCGCGTATCGGTTTTGCCGAAGAGCTGCGACGCATCGAAATGCTCAAGGTGCCATACCTTGTCACCCATCCCGGCTCTCACCTCGGCGAAGGAGTGGATGCCGGAATTGAACGGTACGTAGCGAACCTGGACTGCGCCATTGAGGATTCGGGCACGGAAAGCGGAATGGTCCTGCTGGAGACCACCGCGGGCCAGGGTACGAACCTGGGAGCGACCTTCGAGGAACTGGGAGCCATGATTTCACTCTCGAAACACCCCCATCGCCTCGGCGTCTGTTACGACACCTGCCATACATTTTCTGCCGGGTACGACATACGAACTCCCGAAGCCTATGCCGCCACGTTTGATGCGTTTGATGCGGCCATTGGTCTGGACCGACTCAAATTTTTCCATCTCAATGACACCAAGCACGACCTTGGAGCACGCAAGGACCGGCACGAGCACATAGGCAAAGGTGGGATCGGTCTGGACGGATTCCGTCTGCTTATGCGCGATGAACGGTTCACCGATGTGCCCAAGACGTTGGAAACACCCAAGGATACGGACTTGCTGGACGACATCCGCAATCTGGAAATCCTGCGGGGACTTGCCAGCGGAGCCTAGCCTTTCAAATTAACTGGCGGATTCCGGTTTGTTTGATTGAAGGAGGGCGATGCTTGGGGTATATAGAGCACTCGACCCTGAAACCAGTTGATACTGTTGATGGAAGTGCCAATGGAGGAAGCTTGAACAAGCTTGAAGCGATCATATTCGATTTTGATGGGACACTGGCTGATGTGTCTCTCGATTTCGATTTGATGAAGACCAAAATTGCCGCTTTGGGTGAAGTGTTCCTCGACGAGCGTCCCACTCCCGGCGAGACACCGGCCCTGGAGTGGCTGGAAGAGCTCGTGCAGCAGACCATGTTGCGGGACAGGGACGAGGCCATGGAGTTTCGTACCCGGGGGCGTCTTGTCATTACGGCCATGGAGTTGGATGCTGCCCGGGATGGCAGGCTGTTCGATTTCACCAGGCCTGCGTTGGAGACACTCTCCCGGCGCGGTGTGGCTTCCGGCATCATTACCCGCAATATTTCCGCTGCCGTCCGTACGGTTTTCCCGGAGATCGAGAGCATGGTGCAGGCGTTTATCCCGCGCGAGATTGCCGTGCGGCTCAAGCCGGCACCGGAACATCTCTTTCAGGCTTTGGACGTGTTGGGTGTCCAGGCGTCCAGTTCGTTGATGGTTGGGGACCATCCCATGGACGTGATGACCGCAAAAAATGCCGGAGCCATATCGGCTGCGGTAACCAGTGGCAGTGTAGGAGCGGATGAATTCAAGGCATTGTCGCCCGATTTCATTGCATCCGATGTGGAAGAACTAATGGATCAGTTGATCCGAAACGGGCTCGTATAGCCCCTTGCAGGCGGTGCAGACGATGGTAACGGTTTTCTAACGATCAACGTGAAATACGTGGTGACCAGATGAGTAAGAGCAGTGGCAAGACCATGACCGCCGACGAGGCGCGTCAGGCCATGATGAAAGACCCTTCGCAGCTTCGGGGCACAACGCCTGTGGAGGAACAGGAATTTTCGGCGACCTCCATACGTGAGGAATTGCGCACGGCAGACAAACTCTACACCGAGGCTGTGGACTATGCGCGATCCTTCATGGACGACGCCAAGGAAGGCCGGGCCTTTGATTTCAACGATGCCACACCGCTGGTCAACGACCTGATCGATCTGGTCTTTCGCAACGATTCCGCTGCTGCCGCCATCAGCAAACTCAAAGCTTTCGACGAATACACATACACCCACTGCATCAATGTTTCCGTCCTTTCCATTGTTCTCGGCAAGCGACTCGGTTACTCCCGCGAGCAACTGGAGCTGATCGGCAAGGCCGGTATGTTCCACGATGTCGGCAAATCCGCCATCCCTTCCTGCATACTCAACAAGCCGGGCAAGCTGAACGAGCGCGAGATGAACATCATGCGCACCCACCCCATCCGCGGTTTCCAGATGCTCAAAGACCAACGGGACATTCCCGAGGAAGTCTTGCGCGGGGCATTGGAGCATCACGAAAAGCATGATGGAAGCGGCTACCCTCGTGGATTGAAGGGCGAATCCATCAGCGAAGTTGCCAAGCTGTTGGCCGTGGTTGATGTCTACGACGCCTTGACCAGCAAGCGCGTATACAAGGACCCCATGCCACCCAGCAAGGTGCTCGGCATGATGTACCAGTGGCGCGTCACCGATTTTTATCCGAATATTGTCGAGCAGTTCATAAAAAGTCTCGGCGTCTACCCCATCGGCAGCTTTGTGCAGCTCTCAACGGGCGAGCGAGGCGTTGTCATCAATCACACCCCTGACGATCCCCTTAATCCATTGGTCAAGATAGTCTATGACCGGCGGTTCCGCCAAATCCCCGCGCGCGAAGTTGACCTGACCAGCAGACAGAGCCTGCATATCAAAGATGTAATTAATCCTGATGATTATGGGATAGACGTTTATCGACTTTTGCAGTAGGCGTTCTTGATAGAGTCATTTCTATAATAGGGCAGTTGTAAAAGGTGTCGTAACAGTAATGTAGCACTTTCGTCACTTGGGCAGGGTGGTTTGTGAAAGTGGTGCAGGTACGGTGCACTCTCTTATCAAGGATTACAATCGGGGGAAATCGTATGGTTCGTTTCAAGGACTGGAGTCTTCGACTCAAATTGTTGTTGCCGACATCCATCATTATCGCAGTCGTGATGGGTGCCAGTACGGTCATGATGACCGTGAAAGCACAGGATATGGCCACTGAGCAGGCCGAGGCAACGGCAAGGAACATGGCCAAGGGCTTCAGCCAGGAAGTGGCCAACACCATGGATCTGGCCATGACCGTCACCCGGACCATGGGAGCCGTTTTCGAGAAGGCCGCCAACTATGAGACCATTCCTGACCGTGAACTGCTGGACAGCATGCTTATCGAGGTGCTGGAGCGTCACGACGAATTGGCCGGAGCATGGTGTACCTTCCCCGGCGGTCGGTTCGACGATCGCGAAGAAGAATATTTCGACACATACAAAGGCGCATACCGCAACTGGTATTACCGCAAGGACAACTCCATAGCCGCCAGTTACGTAGGGGAGGCCAACCTTGAGGGCGAGGCGTGGTTCGAGACTCCCATGGCAGGCAACAGTGAAACGATCACCGAGCCGTACCCGTGGGATGTGAACGGCACGACATATTGGATTGCCTCCACCGGGATGCCTGTTAAAAAGAACGGGAGCAATATCGGCGTGGTCGGTGTTGATTTCTACCTCAACGATCTTCAGGAAACCATCAAGCAGATCAAGCCGTTTGGCGTCGGGTATGCTTTTTTGATGACCCATGAAGGCGTTCTTGTGGCCCACCCCGACGACCAGTTTCAGGGGAAGCAGGTCAGTGAATATCTGGGTGCGGAAAACGGGCGCACGGTTCGTGATGCCATCTCCGGCAAGCAGCGCATGACCTTCACCAGTGAACTCGATGGCAGTGAACTGTTTTATGCGGTGGAGCCGGTCTCCATCGGTCGGACCACCACGCCATGGAGCCTTGCTATCGTCATTCCCATGGAAACCGTTCGGGCGCAGGGTAACTCCTTTGCCATTGTGTCCGGAACCGTTGCAGTCGTTGCCATTCTCATCCTTGTGGGTGTGCTCTGGACCATTGCCCGTCTGGCTATTGCGCCTGTCATCGAGAGTATTTCTCTGGCCGAAAGCCTTGCCCATGGTGATCTGACCAAGACGATTAAGGTCGACCAGAAAGACGAAGTCGGTCGTCTTGCAGCCGCTTTGAAGAGCATGAGTGATCAGTTGCGCCGGGTCATTGGTGAAGTCAGTGCTTCCACCGAAAACGTGGCTTCCGGCGGCGAAGAACTGGCCGCATCCTCTCAGTCGCTGGCCGAGGGCGCCACAGAACAGGCCGCCAGCGTGGAAGAGGTCTCCTCGTCTATGGAAGAGATGGCCTCCAACATTCAAGGGAATGCGGAAAACGCAGTAGAGACTGAAAAGATCGCTTCCAAGGCTGCACTCAATGCCGAGGAGTCGGGCAAAGCCGTGGCCCAGGCAGTCTCTGCCATGACCGAGATTGCGGAAAAGATTTCGGTCATTGAAGAGATTGCACGCCAGACCAACCTCCTTGCCCTGAACGCGGCAATCGAAGCGGCCAGAGCGGGTGAGCATGGCAAGGGCTTCGCTGTTGTCGCTGCCGAAGTGCGCAAGCTGGCAGAGCGTTCTGGGGTCGCTGCTGCAGAAATCAGCGAACTGTCCTCCACCACCGTCGGCGTTGCCGAAAAGGCAGGCGGCATGTTGGAGGAATTGGTTCCGGATATCCAGAAGACCGCGACACTCATTCAGGATATTGCAGCGGCATCCAACGAGCAGAATGCGGGTGTGGATCAGATCAACGCCGCCATTCAGCAACTGGACCGCGTCATTCAGCAGAACGCCTCGTCGTCCGAGGAAGTCGCTTCCACATCCGAGGCCCTGTCTCAGGAAGGCGCTCGTTTACAGCAGGTCATCAGCTTCTTTAATCTGGGTGGTATGGCCGCAGGGACCGGGGCGCGACGCACGGTCTCGGTTCGTCGTCCAACCCCGAAAAAACTGGCCGCCCCCAAGCCGAAAAGCACGCAGAACTCGTCAACTGACCGTGGATTCACCATGGACATGGACGATGACGACTTTGAACGGTTTTAATCGGAAAGTATAAACGAAAAAAGGCGAGCGCCATTGGTGCTCGCCTTTTTATTTGTCTGAAGGAAGTGTCTGCTAGAGCGAAATGAGGTTGTAGTCGCGGCTGCCAAGCCCTAGCGCTTCGGCGTAATCCAGTCCGAAACTTTCAGGAACATGGGTGTGGATGGCGGCAAATTTCGACTGTCCCGGCATGACGCCAAAGGGCAACTGGCTCGGATAAAGGGGCGGGGCGTCGTCCACGAGGTCCATGGATGCCTGATCCACGGCCACGGGGTCGAGGCTGGCCACGATGCCGATATCCGGGCAGATGGGCGCATCGGTAAAGCCGACACAGTCACAGTCGGGAACCACATCCATGATGAAATTGACATGGAGACACGGCTTTCTCTTGGTCCTGAGAACGCCCACGGTGTATTCCATCATCCGTTCCAGAAATTCCTGCACGCCGATCTTCCAGTTGACCTCAAGGGCCTTGAATCGACAGGCCACAAAGCAACCGCCGCAGCCCACACATCGTTCGGGATTGAGGGCGATGGTGCCGGTCTCCTCGTCGATGTAGAGCGCCTTGGTCTTGCAGACGCTGATGCACGCTTCACATCCCTGACAGTTTTCGGGTTTGACCACGGGGCCGGTGGAAAAGTGCTGCTGCATTTTACCTTTTTTACTGGCGCAGCCCATGCCGAGATTCTTGAGCGCACCACCGTATCCGGCCAGCTCATGCCCTTTGAAGTGGTTGACGGAAATGAGCAGGTCCGCCTCGGCAATGGCGCTGCCGATGAAGGCGTCGTCGATATGCCTGCCACCCACAGGGACAGCGATTTCGTCCGATCCTTTCAGCCCGTCGGCAATGATGACCGGGGCTTCCATGACCATAGGGTCCCAGCCGTGCCGTGCCGCGCACATGTGATGGGAAACGGCTTCGCCGCGCTGTCCCACGTAGAGGGTCGAGGCGTCCGTCAGGAACGGTTTCGCCCCGGCTTCGGCGTAAAAGTCGGTGATGGCCTTGACCCAGAGCGGGCGAAGAAATCCAGTAACCCCCTGCTCGCCGAAGTGGATCTTGACCGCCGCCAGATCACCGCTTTCGATGTGTTTGTGTGCGCCGGTCGCCTTGAGCAGGCTGCGCATCCGTTTATGAAAGGGAGCCTTCAGCGATGCCCGTAAATTCCAGAAATACACGTCCGATGCCATGGTTTTGTCCTCCATCTTGCTCTGATTGCCCCCTTGTATCACGGTGGAGGGGGACAGATAAAGCGCATTATCATTTGCCTGAGGTGAATGATGCTTTTATGATGGCCGCATACACAAGGAGGAAATTATGCTTCTCGAAGGAAAGAAGGCGCTTATATTCGGTGTGGTCAATGACCGCAGCATCGCGTACGGCATTGCGCGGCAATTCAAGGAACACGGCGCACGGCTGGCATTCAGCTATGCGGTTGATCCCATCAAACGTCGACTCGATCCCATTTGTGAGGAACTCGGCGGCGAGTTCATGTTCAAATGCGACGTGACCAGCGACGAGGAAATCGAGGCCGGGGCCGATCTGGTCAGCGAAAAGTGGGGGGATGTCGATATCATCGTCCACTCCATCGCTTACGCCAACCGTGAGGACCTCAAGGGACGGTTCATCGACACCAGCCGCGAAGGCTACGGGGTGGCCCTTGATGTTTCATCCTATTCTTTGGTGGCTCTTTCTCGGGCCTATGAAACCCACCTGAACTGCGGCGGCTCCGTGCTGACGCTTTCCTACTATGGCGCTGGCAAGGTTGTGGCCAACTACAACGCCATGGGTGTGGCAAAGGCCGCGCTGGAAGCGTGTGTCCGGTACCTTTCCGTTGATCTTGGTGAGCGACAGGTTCGCATCAACGCCATCTCCGCCGGGCCGGTCAAGACCATGGCCGCCAAGGGCATCTCCGGTTTTTCCACCATCCTCGATCGCATCGAGGAAAAGGCACCCCTGCATCGCAATATCACCATCGACGATGTGGGGAAGGCTGCCCTGTTCCTTGCCTCCGACCTTTCCACCGGAACCACCGGCGAGGTCATGTTCGTGGATTCCGGGTACAACATCATGGGAGTGTAATGCTGTCGTGATCAACAGCGGAAAACGGTTAACCATCCTGATTGTGCAGCAGGAGGACTATGAGCGTCAGGCCATGGTCTCCCTGCTGGACAAGGGAAAGCTCAAGGTGCTTGCAGCCAGGGACGGAAGCGAGGCGCTGACCGTTATGCAGCACACCGAGCCGGACATTCTGGTGACGGATATGGTCCTCGACGGCATTAATGGCATTCAGCTCATTGACGAGGCCCGCCGTTTTCTGCCGGATATCAAGGTGGTTGTGGCATATTCTCCCTATAGCCCGCGTCTGCTTATGCAGGTGGTGGAGGTCGGGGTGGACGGCTTCGTGCAACTGCCTGCCGACGGGCGAAAGCTGCGCCGTGCGGTCATGCGTTGCGTGAAGGATATTGCTGCGGCCCGGCGCATGGCTGAAGCTGACTACTCCCTGCATCGACTGCTGGATTTTTTCCCCACCCCTGCGGTGCTCATGGACGGCATGCGCATCACCTACATCAACCGACGACTGGCCTCGTTCCTCGGCTACGACAATCACGCCACCATGAGCGAGGTTGATATGGGGTTGGAGGATTTCATCGTTCAAGTGGGGGATGAACCGTATGACGGTGATCCTGCAAAGTGGATTCATGCCATCGTGAATGACCCGCTGGACCGCGACCATGTCCTGCACATCGAGAACCCCCGGCACCCTGACGGCAAACCCAATGTGTTCAGCGTGACATTCAATCAGTTTCCTGGCTCGGATTTGCGGCTGTTCACCTTTCAGGATGTTTCCGTGCTTGAGGATGAACTCGCTCACCTTGAGGATGAAGCCTCAACCGACCCGCTGACAAAGGCGCTGAACCGCCGGAGCTTCCTGCGTATTCTGGGCCAGAGTGCTGCCACGGGCGAGCCGTTTGCCCTGGTCATGTTCGATATCGATCACTTCAAATCCATCAACGACACCTATGGTCACGATGTGGGCGATGCCGTGCTGCGCGAGATAGCACAGCTCGTCCGCGACAACATTCGGGAGAACGACATCCTTGCCCGCTGGGGCGGCGAGGAGTTCATGGTGCTGTCACCGGGGTCGGACAAGGGGCGGGCGCGACAGGTGGCCGAGCGGCTGCGGTGTGCCGTGGCCGGGTTCCAATTCACCGGGGTCCCCCGTCAGGTGACGTCCAGTTTCGGCGCGACAGTCCATGCCTCGGGCGAGTCCGGGGATGCAATGGTCAAGCGTGCCGATATGGCGTTGTACAGGGCAAAGGAAACCGGCAGGAACAAAGTCGTCGTCGAATAATCAGTATATTTTTTGAGGTCTTGCGCCCTGCAATCAGCAAAGGGCATCATCTACCCGAGGCGGGTTCCATCAAAATCGAACACAGCGTATCGGACGTTGCAAAGCTCGTTTGAGAACGTGCGCGCATGCATCGTCGCCTTATCGATAAGTAGCTGAATCAGGGCGGGGCGTGCCGGATCAGACTGAAGCAATTCAAGCACCTGTCTGGCTGTGTTGGCCGTGCGGATTTCCGGGAGGAACCCCTGCGAGCAGCCAGCCTCTTTGCACCATCCGGCCAGTTTGGAAAAGTCCACCGGGTGCGTCTTGGCATGGGTATACTCAAGGCCCTGTGCCTGCTTGACCAGTTTGCCGAAAAACAGGGACCAGCAAACGTTGGATATGTCCCGCTCTGCTGCAGCTTTCATGGAGAACTTGAAGAAATCAGCGGCCTGAACGAGCGCCAGCTCCGGCGTGTCGGGGTACGTTTCCAGATAGAGTCGTTCCGAACGCCTGCCTGTGGTGAAAATTGCGGTATCAATGGACTGAGCGCGCAGGACGTCCAATCCTTCGGCAATGGTCGCCTTCCACGAGTCGTGGGAGTACGGCTTGACGATGCCCTGTGTGCCGAGGATGGAGATGCCGCCTATAATGCCCAGCCGCGGGTTCATGGTCTTGCGGGCGATGGCCTCGCCTGCCGGTACTTCAATCCGAACCGATATGGTTCCGGTAAACTCGGCGGCGGCCTGTCGGACGCCATGCGCTATCTGCTTGCGTGGTTCAGGGTTGATGGCTGCTTCGCCCACGGGAACCGGTAGTCCGGGCAGGGTGACCCGCCCGACTCCGACGCCGCCATCAAGAGTTATGTCCAGTGACGGGGCTGATGACGGGTGGATACTCACCACCGCCTGAATATCATGGCCGTGGGTCACGTCCGGGTCGTCGCCGCCATCCTTGATGACAGTAACGCGTACACTGTCGCCTTCCGGTTCATATCGTTCGATGGGAACGGACAGAGTGCCGCCCGGAGGCAGTGGGACTGCCACTTCTGTCGGACGCTCGCCGCCGACCATGCAAATCACTCCGGCCATGGCCGCAGCCGTGGCGCAGGAGCCGGTTGTTCGACCGGAACGAAGAGCGCGGGTCATGACTTGTTCTTCACCCGCCGAGGCGGTTCATAAAGATGGGTCCCGGCCTGCTTTGATATGTTCTCGATCATGTTGGAGAACAGGATCACGTGGAAGGGGTACATGGCGTACCAGTAGGTCAGTCCAAAAAGCCCCTTGGGCAGGAACTTGGCCGTCATGGTGATATCCACGGCGTTTTCCCACTGGGTGCGCAGCTTGAATTCCAGCAGTGCTTCGCCGGGAAGGCGCATTTCGGCCTTGAGCAGAAGACGTTCTCCTTCGTCACTGGCGATGATCCGCCAGAAATCCAGTGCATCGCCCACACGGGGCGTTTCGCCGTGGGGTCTGCCGCGAGACATTCCCGGTCCGGCCAGTATACGGTCGATCAGCCCGCGCAGTCGCCACAAAGGATCGCCGTAATACCATCCCTGCTGGCCGCCGATGCGCTGCACCGTGTCCCACACCTTTTGGGGATCGCCTTGCAGTCGTGCGGTGTAGCCCATCTCGAACCGGCTGCCACCGGCATAGGCGGGGTCGGTGGACCCGGCCCATTCAGGCATGCAGGCACTCCCTACGTCAAAGAGACATGTCTCGACCATCTGCTGGTCGGTCTTCTCCAGGGCGCGTCGAATCGCTTCGCGGCAGGAGAGTAGCTCCTGCGGTACCAGTTCGCGAATGGTGTCGTTGCGGCAGATAACCTCATTGCGCAGGCCGTCGATAAGTGATCGAACCAGTGTCATCGGCACAGGCGTAATCATGGAAACCCAGAACGACGACAGCTTGGGTGAGAGAATGGGAAGGGCCAAAACCCGTCGTCGAGGCAGCCCGGCAACCTCTGTGTACAGGTCGAACAGCTCGGTGTAGGTCATGACATCCGGTCCGCCGATATCAAGCGTCATATCCGCGGTTTTGTCGTTTTCAAGGCATCCGGCCAGATACCCCAGCACGTTGCGAATGGCGATGGGCTGGGTTTTGGTGCGTACCCACTTGGGGGTGATCATGACGGGCAGACGGTCGGCCAGATACCGGATCATTTCAAAGGATGAAGAGCCGGACCCGATGATCTGGGCCGCGCGAAGGATTGTGACCTTGGCGTTGCCCAGAGTGAGGATGCGCCCTACTTCGGCCCGGGAGCGGAGATGTTTGGAGAGCGGTAGGTCGTCGTAGTCTTCGCCCAGACCGCCGAGGTAGATGATGCGTTCCAGGCCGGCGTAGTCGGATGCCTGGATCATGTTGTACGCGGCATCACGTTCCATTTCGGCGAAGTCGCGGTTGGGGCGACCCATGGAGTGGACCAGATAGAAAGCGGCTCGGCACCCCTGTGCGGCAGCCTGCAGGGAGCCGAGGTCGTGCATGTCTGCCTGCACGGCTTCCACGTTGGGGTTGGTTCCCCATGGACGGGCAAGGATTTTTTCCACACTGCGACCGGCAGCACGCACTTTGTGGCCGCGTTCAAGGAGAAGCGGAACGAGTCTGCCGCCGACATAGCCGGTGGAGCCGAGTACGAGTACGGGCCTGTTGTCCATGGTCTCTCTCTTCGCTTTGGAAATGATTGGGTTAGTCGCCGAAGGACATGCCGTCGCCTCGTTCGCGCTTGGTCCAGCCCTTGTCCTGCATGCACTTTTCAAAGACGGGCAATTGCTTGTTCTTGCTGAGCGGGAACTCTTCGCTTGCTACGATGTTGCAATCCGTGGCGTCCTTGTCCAGATGGAATTCGGCCTGTTTGCGTTTGGGGTAATCAGGGTGAACCCATGGGCTGGCGCAGGCTGTCAGCAATCCGGCGGCACATATGAGCATGAGGGGTAATAGTAGTCTGCGCATGGCATTCTCCGTGGTTATTCGTCTTTCAGTTCCCTGTTCATGAGGTCTTCCACCGCACGAGCCGGGTCTTTGCCTTTATATAGTATCTTATACACCTGTTCGGTTATGGGCAACACGACATCGAGCCTTTGTGAAAGATCATACAGCGACTGGGTTGTTTTGACTCCTTCGGCCACGGCGTTCATCTCGCTGATGATGTCGTCGAGGGAGCGTCCCTGCCCGAGCTTGAGGCCGACCTGCCGGTTGCGGGAAAGGTCGCCGGTGCAGGTCAGGACGAGATCGCCCATGCCCGAGAGCCCCATGAATGTTCGTTGCTGTCCGCCCATGGCAAGGCCGAGTCGGCTCATCTCCGCCAGACCGCGAGTGATGATCGCGGCGCGAGCGTCGTGGCCGAATTCGAGACCATCGGCGATACCTGCGGCAATGGCCATGACGTTCTTGACGGCTCCGCCCAGCTCCACGCCACGAAAGTCTGGGGTGAAGTAGACCCGGAAAAACTGTGTCGAGAGGGCGGATTGCAGTTCGCGTCCCAGCTCATGGTCTTCGCAGCCCAGCGATACTGAAGTGGGCAGCTTGCGGCTGACCTCGGCAGCAAATGACGGGCCGGAGAGCATGGCGTACCGGGGGCGCTTGCCCTCAAGGGCTTCGCTCACCACTTTGCTCAGGGGTTTGAGCGTTCCGAGTTCAATGCCTTTGGAAGCGCAGACGATGATCGGATTATCCGGGAGCAGATCACGGAATTCCTCCAGTGCCGATCGGATATGCTGGCTGGGAATGACAAGCAGATGGCACTGGGCGCTATTCAGCGCGGTTTCAATGTCTGTTTCCGCTTTGAGTCGGTCAGAGAGATTGACTCCGGGCAGATAGCGGCTGTTCAGCCTGTTTTCTCGTATGTCGTCGACCACGGACTGGTTTCGCGACCAGAGGACGGTTTCGACCCCGTTGTCGGCCAGCATGTGGGCAAGGGCGGTGCCCCAGGCTCCGGCGCCAAGTACTGCTGTCTTCATGGGTTTGCTCCCTGTTTGCGTCAAAAGGAGGCACAACATACGCAGGGGGCAAAAGGGTGGCAAGGGTGAAACCGGTTTTGTCACATGGATTTATTTTCAGTCCAAGGCAGAGCTTTTTCCTTCCTGCTGTTGCATCCCGTCGCAGGGGGCGGTATAGACCACGCCATGGCTATTCAATTTACCGAGACCGAAGAGAAGATATTGGCCCTGGCGGGCACTGACCTGCCGGATACGGAGCAGCCGTTCAAAACCATCGCGGAAGCGGTCGGTGTTGATGAGCAGACCGTCATCGATCTGCTGGCTGACCTCAAGGAGCGTAAAGTAATCCGTCGCTTCGGAGCCACCCTGCGCCATCAGAAGGCAGGGTACGGCCATAATGCCATGGTCGCCTGGAGAGTGCCCAAGGAGCGGAGCGAGGAGGTCGGCGAGCTGTTTACGGCCCGTCCGGAAATCTCCCATTGCTACATCCGTCGCACCTACCCGGAGTGGACCTACAACTTCTACACCATGATTCACGGCGAGTACCCCGGACACGCCGAGGAAGTGGTGGCCGAGTTGGAGAAGGCCATCGGCATCGATGACAATTGCATTCTCCGGTCTCTCAAAGAACTGAAGAAAACCTCCATGGTCTACTTCAAATAGGAGCCGAACCAACATGGATTCCAAATCATTATTCGCCAAAGCGCAGACCCTGATGCCCGGAGGCGTCAACTCTCCCCTGCGCGCTTGCAAGTACGTCAATTCAGAGCCTGTCTTCATTGAAAACGCCAAGGGTGCGTATCTCTGGGATGTCGAGGGCCGAAAATACATCGATTACGTTTTTTCCTGGGGACCGCAGATCCTGGGCCATCAGGACCCGGCTGTTTCCGAAGCCGCGCACAAGGCTATTGATCATGGCTCCAGCTACGGCGCTCCCTGCTACGGCGAGATCGCCCTGGCCGAAGAGATCAACAAGCTCATCCCCTCCATGGAGATGATGCGCATGGTTTCCTCCGGTACCGAGGCGACCATGTCCGCCCTTCGTCTGGCCCGTGGTTACACCGGTCGTAACAAGTTCGTGAAGTTCATCGGCAACTACCACGGACACGCCGACGCATTCCTGGCTGCTGCCGGTTCCGCTGCTGCGGTTGTTCCCGGCACCCCCGGCGTACCCGAGGAAGTGACCAGCCACACCCTGCTTGCCCAGTACAACGATCTTGATGCGGTCAAGGAACTGTTCAAGGAAGCCGGCGACGAGATCGCCTGTGTCATCCTTGAACCGGCCGCCGGAAACATGGGTCTGGTCCTGCCGACCGACGGTTTCCTGCAGGGACTGCGTGACCTGTGCGACCATTACGGCGCACTCTTGATATTTGACGAAGTCATCACCGGCTTCCGGCTCGCCCGCGGTGGTGCGCAGGAACGGTATGGCATCACCCCGGACCTGACCACCCTCGGCAAGATCATCGGTGGTGGTTTCCCGGTGGGCTGCTACGGCGGCAAGCGTGAAATCATGGAGCACATGGCCCCGGTGGGCGGCGTGTTCCAGGCAGGTACCCTGTCCGGCAACCCTGTTGCCATGGCAGCCGGTCTTGCCACCCTCAAGCGGTTGCAGGAATGCGATTACGAGGCCCTTGAGAAGAAGACCATCGCCCTTTCAAACGAGCTGGTCTCCATCATGAAGGAAAAGGGACAGTCCGTGTATCTGGCGCAGGCCGGTTCCGCGTTCACCATGTACTTCTCCGACAAGCCGGTGACCAACATGATTGAGTCCGGGCAGTGCAACGCCGATGCATACGCCACCTACTGGCAGCAGATGCTGGCTAACGGCATCTACCTTGCTCCGGCCGGTTTCGAGTGCTCCTTCACCTGCTTCGCCCATACGGACGAAGATTTTGAGAAGACCCTCGAGGCCGCCAGAAAGGTCCAGTTCTAGATTAGAAACAGGGTTTCACGAATACAAAGGGATGCGTCACCACTGGTGGCGCATCCCTTTTTTATTGGGGGAAATCTAAAATGTCGCTGCCGAGATGCTTACGGCGCTACAGAAAACTGCGATTCGCTGACTCCCGATATGAAGAGTTGCGCCGGTTCAAAGGTCTTGCCGAACATCTTGTAGGACGGCTTGCCGGGCTGTGAGGCGAGGAGCGTTTCTTCTGTCGCGAAACGGATGGGGTGCTCGGGCTGTTCGGCAAAAACATGATCGATGGTCAGTTCGCGAATCTTGCCCGGCGGGTCCGAGGCGATAATCGACGGCATGGGTGCCAGGGTGGTCGTGGTCAGGTTGCGCAAGGTGATCTGCTTCATGGTGCCGACCTCCACGTGGATAAGACGGCGCGAGGCCACAATGAAGAGGGGCGTCTGCGCACCATCCACCCGAATGGAATCCAGCGTGATGCCGGTCGCGTCGCCACCGTCCACGGTGGTCATGAAAATACCGGCCCGCATCTCCTTGGGCATGGGATTGTAGATGGTTCGCCTGCCGCGCTCGACAATGCAGTCCTTGAACTCGATATTGCGAAAACCACCGATGGATTCTGTGCCGACCTTGATACCGCGTTTGCCGCTGCGCAGGGTGCAGTTGCGCACAAGGATATTCTCGCTGGGCGTGGATGTCGTGGATTTGATGGCGATGGAATCGTTGTAGGAGTCAATGGTGCTGTTCTCGACCAGGACATTGCTGCACGAGTCGATATCCAGTCCGTCCGATGCGCTGCCGAATACGGCATAGACCGTGATGTCACTGATACGGATAGTGTCACACAGCAGATAGAGCTGGGTCCAGTTGGCCGTACCTTCCAGTGAGACACCGCTGACCTCGACATTGGTGCAATCAACAAATTTGATGATGTGTGGGCGCTCGTGACGCTCGTACAGTATCGGATCGATCAGCCCGATATTGTATATGGTGCCTTTGCCTCGGATGGCGATGTTCCTGACGCCTTCAGCGTAGAGCAGGGCGTGATTGCTGATCTTGTTGGAACCGGCCTCGGCCCGGGTTTTGATGCGGGGGAACAGCGATGGAATGGGGGCGGCGATGATTCGTGCGCCTTTCTCCAGTTCCAGCGTGACGTTATCCTTGAAGAAAACCGTGCCGGTTATCCAGAAGCCGGATGGGACGACGACCGTACCGCCGCCGTTGATGGAGCAGGTGTCGATGGCTGTCTGCAACTGGTCGGTGTGCAGCCGGGACCATGACCACTCCTGGCTGAAGTCATCAAGATTGTACGTAGCACCGAAGCATAGAGGGGCCAGCAATAGGTGGAGGACAAGGACCCCGAGAAATATGACGGGCTGTTTACGCATGATGAGAAATACTCCAAAAAATGAAAGGAAACACCGACCTGCGAATACGGTAGGCGCATTCGTGGCGTATTTCAATCCATTCTGTCAATAATCATGCGCTCATTTATAGGGAGCGTTCGGATGAAATAGTCGAGATGGGACCCAGCTTGTTTCGTGTGCTTATGGGAAAGGTGTTGCTACCTGACGAAGTGGTTTGAGCTTGGATCAGGCAGCCACGTTGCTGCCGAATATCTCCCATGTTTTCAGGAATGTGGCATCAAAGGTCCGGGTCTTCACATGTGATCTGGCCCGTTTTCCCATGTATTCGATGCGCTCGGGGGTATCGATCATATGGACAATGGCCCTGAGCAGGGCGTCGGTGTCGTCGGCGGGGAAGATCAATCCGGTTTCGTTGGGAATGATGTTTTCACACGGGCCGCCCTTGTCGGTGACGATGACCGGCAGCCCCGAGGCCTGCGCCTCCAGCACGACATTGCCGAAGGTATCCGTGGCCGAAGGAAAGACGAACAGATCGGCGCTGGCATAGGCCTGGGCCAGGGATTCCCCTTTGAGCGCCCCGGTAAAGGTCACTGGCAGTCCCTTGAGCCGCTGCTGCATCTCCTTGAGATACGGGCCTTCCCCTACGATGACGAGTTGCAGGGAGTCGCGAATCTTGGTCGCCTTGATGAAGGCATCGGTCAGGGTATCCAATCCCTTTTCTCGGGATACGCGACCCACGTACAGCAGTTTGGTCCGGTTCTGGATCGCGTACTGGTGGTAGAAACCGTTTCGCTTTTCCGGGTGGAATCGCTCCGTGTCCACGCCTCGTGGGTAAGTGACGATCTTTTCCGGATCGATACCCCGATCAGCCAATTCGAATTTGGTCGCTTCGCTGGGGGCGTAAATGATCTGCATCTGGTCATAGAACCAACTCATGTACCGCCAGCAGCCGTCTTCCAGCGTGGCATCTTCGGTAAAAGCCCCCACATATTCGGGGAATGCCGTGTGGTAGGTGCCGTGGAAAGGGAGCTTGAGAATCCTGGAAATGGCGAGGGCAGCCAGACCGACAGGGCCGGGCGTGGCCGCCAGAATGCAGTCATACTCCTGCTCGAAGCAGTGGGTGAGCATATCCAGAAACGGCGGGTAGGATAGGGTTATCTCCGGGTATTCGGGGATGGTGAACCGACCCACCGGAGCAAAGCTGACTGCGCCGGGGATGTCTGCCATGCCGCCACAGGTGATAACGGTCATGTCCTTGCCGTGTCGGGCCACCATCCTGAGCTGTTGGCGGATGGTACGGGCCACGCCGTTGATCTCGTCAAAGGTATCGGTGAAGTGGGCGATCTTGAGGTTGCGCGAACTCCGGGCTTCGCTCTTTTGGCGGAACCGGTCATGGCACTTCATGGAGAATTTCCGTTCGCTGGAGAACAGGTCGTATCCGACGAAATAGGGAGCGAGCAGTGCGTACAGTGATCCGGCGGAACCGATGGAGTGGAACACGTCGAACAGGTTGGCGCCGAGGGCCGAGTGGAGCGTGCGGTCCGCGAACTGGGACAGGACCCGGTTGGCGGCCAGCGACACAAATCGGGACCACTCGCGTTCCAGCTTGAGGGTGTTGGTCTCCTTGCCTTTCACTATCTGCATCAGCTCGGCATCATTGGCAATGATCTTGCCCGCTTCCTTGAGCAGCATGTGCTGAACCGAATCAGCAGTGCCGTACTCGCGGTGCAGGGTGGACTTGCCCCGCCCCAGGAGCTTGAGAAACCGGTCGACAAAGGAGTGGGTATTGTCCGGTTCCGAGGCGCTCGGTTCCAATGCGCCTTTGGCAAAGCGCAGGCAGATGTGCTCGCTGGATGCGTGATCCAGACTGCCTATCCGCAAGCGGTAGAATTGATACGCGATCCCGTAGAGGTTGTGGGCCATTGTCCGGGGGGTGGCTGCCGTGCCGCTGGGCGTGGCCGTATGGCTGCGCACTCCGTCCAGCACATTGCGCAGCTCGGGAGTCCCCATGAAGGTGGTGTGCATCCGGGCGATGTTCAGTGAGCTGTGGTCGTCGGAGCCGCCGATAATGCCCTTGTTCCACGGCTGATCTCCGTACGGTTCCATGTTGTAGGTGTTGGCGAGGCGGTCCATGTCCAGCGGAGTGAGCCGGGTGAGGATATCCCGCAGCACCTGATTCTGTCGTGCGTCACGGGTGCCGTTTTCCTCGAAAACGTCGAAAAGGAGCAGTGAGCGCTCGAAATGGGCCGGTGTGAGTCGGTCGTTGACAGCGAAGAGGGGGTGGGCCAGGGCATGGATGATGCCCTGCTCCCGCAGGTAGGGGATCAGGTCGAAGATGTTTTCCCTGTGGTGCTGGATGTCCTGATGTTGCGCTTCGGTTATGTCATAGGCCAGCACGTGGAGCTTGCACTTGTCCTCGGGGAAGTAGGTGGTGATCTCCTCGCTGATGAACGTGTCGGGCAGATGGGCGATCTCCAGCGCTCCGTCAATGGTATTGTGGTCGGTGATGGTCACCATGTCCATGCCGCGCGAACGGGCAATGGTGTAGAGACTGGCCGGTTCGGTGAAACTCTCCGGGCAACCGATCTTCTGCAGCAGCCACTGGGACGGGCGGGTGGAGAACTTGGAGTGGACGTGCATGTCCACCTTGAAGCGCGATTCAACCATGGGTAACTCCGCTGTGGGTGGTTGGGGAAGTGGACGGTTAGTGGGATACACCATCTTCCACTGCGGACTGGCAGGTCACGCACAGGCGGGCCGATGGGTTGGCCTTGAGTCGGGCGATGCCGATCTCTTCGCCGCACTCTTCGCAGATGCCGTAGTCGGTTTGACTCAGCCGTTTGAGGGCGTTTTCGTATTCTCCCATGCGGACCATACGGCGGCGCTGCATGGCGACGTTCACGCCCTGCTGGGCCAACTGGGAGGCGAAGTCGGTTTCATCGGGGCAGTTTTCAACAACAAGGCTTTGGCCGGTGGCTTGGGAACTCAAACAATCGATACCCTGCATCAGGTGATTCTTGATTTCCCGACGTTGCGTTTCAGTCATTGTGATTCCTTCTTTCCCTTTGATTGAAGTTTGCTGTTTTTTGACTGTCACCGATCTATCGGGAAACACGGGGCCGTGAATGGCGCTCCGGTTACGAAAAAACGACAATTTCGTAATGTATCGAAACTATTATCCGTGGACGAACCGTGTAAAGCCGGATATCGTTGCCCCCATGAAATGGTTGTTCATATTGCTGGGACTCCTCGCGGGAGCCACCATGCCGCTTCAGGCGGGGTTGAACCTGCGACTCAGGCACGCTCTGGATGATCCCATCTGGGCGGCGCTGATTTCCTTTGCCGTGGGGACGGCAGCACTGGCTTTTTACTGCTTTGCGTCGCGTCCGCTGCCCACGGCTGCCATGGCTGCATCGGCTCCCTGGTGGGCATGGCTCGGGGGATTTCTTGGTGCGTTTTTCGTATCCATGACCATCGTGCTGGCCGCCAATCTCGGGGCGACCGCAACCATGGCGCTTTTGTTGGCCGGTCAGTTCACGGCCGCGCTGCTGCTGGATCATTACGGATTGGTCGGGTTCGATATTCACGCCATCAGTTGGCAGCGGCTGG